>SMVB01448115.1_pt1 | contig 38425 bp, 34 predicted proteins | sample 2456461 | NCBI WGS metagenome assembly SMVB01 (sample SAMN11095934, study PRJNA526329) | marine sediment metagenome | biome: Marine sediment; feature: Surficial sediment; material: Deep marine sediment; isolation source: Hadal surficial sediment | place: Pacific Ocean | collected 2014-05 | depth...
CGCGGTCGGCCTATCGATGGAATTTTATTGTTGGATAAGCCCCTGGGGGTAAGTTCCAATCACGCGTTGCAGAGGGCCAAGCGCCTCTATGACGCCGCCAAAGCGGGCCACACCGGTTCGCTGGATCCGTTGGCGACGGGCGTGCTGCCCCTGTGCTTTGGTGAGGCCACCAAATTTTCCCAGTATCTGTTGGACGCGGATAAGGCCTATAAAAGTACTTTTGTTTTGGGTGTGGCGACCAATACAGGCGATGCTGAAGGCACGGTAATTGCCACCCGAGACACCGATCACCTCACCGAAAATGAGGTGGGGGGAGCGCTGGCGGCCTTTCGGGGCGAAATAGAACAGGTGCCCTCGATGTTTTCGGCGATTAAACACCAGGGTCAGCCCTTGTACAAGCTGGCCAGGGCCGGCCTGGAGGTGGAACGAAAGTCCCGCCGGGTAGTCATAAAACAACTGGATTTATGCGCGTTCCGGGGGGGCAACAAAGCGGAGGTGGACGTCTATATCGAGTGCACCAAGGGCACATACGTTCGCTCCCTGGCAGAAGATTTGGGTGCCGCGCTGGGTTGTGGTGCACACGTGAGTGCCCTGCAGCGCACCCGGTCGGGTCCTTTTGGTCTCGATAGCTGCGTGACTATGGCGACACTGGAGGCCTTGCAGGGCGAGGGTAATTTGGCAGCGATGGATGCGCTACTGCTGCCGGCCGATGCGGCGATAACGACCATGCCGCTGGTTGAACTCACCGAATCTGCCGGTTTTTATATCCGCCGGGGTCAGCCGGTACTAGTGTCAAATGCGCCCCGTAGTGGTATGGTGCGCGTCGCGCTGGAAGATGGTGAATTTTTAGGCGTAGGAGAAATATTGGACGATGGGCGCGTGGCGCCGCGTCGACTGATTGTCACCAACAGGTGACCCGAACCTGTCTGTAAATCTGCACGGACAGGCTCTTTTTTTAATGAAAGGCGAACAATCGCCTGAGGCAGATTAAATCAAAGGAAATTATCATGGCGTTACTAGCGCAAACGAAAGCTGAAATTGTTAAAGATTATCAAACTGGTGAAGGCGATACCGGTTCCCCGGAAGTACAAGTCGCATTGTTGACTGCAAATATCGAGCAGTTGCAGGGGCACTTCAAGGAACATAAGCACGATCACCACTCTCGCCGCGGCTTGATCCGCATGGTTAACCAGCGCCGCAAGTTACTGGACTACCTGAAGCGCAAAAATGCAACCCGCTATACCACGCTGATTAAGCGTTTAGGTCTGCGTCGCTAAGCTGCGTCACCCTAATCGGGATCTGCTCAATGGAGTGTGGATCCCGTTATATCTGAAAAGAATTGGAGAATTATTGTGAATCCAGTAACTAAAACGTTCCAGTATGGCGGCCAAACCGTCACTCTGGAAACCGGACGTATCGCCAGACAGGCGACAGGTGCGGTTCTGGTGACCGTCGAAAACACGTCGGTATTGTGTACCGTTGTCGCTGAAAAGAGTGCCAGAGAAGGTAGAGATTTCTTCCCGCTGGCCGTGCACTATATTGAGAAAGCCTACTCGGTCGGTAAAATCCCGGGTGGCTTCTTCAAGCGCGAAGCGCGTCCCAGTGAAAAAGAAACCCTCACATCCCGCCTGATAGATCGACCTATTCGCCCCCTGTTTCCCAACGGATTCATGAACGAAGTACAGGTGATTTGTATGGTAGTTTCTGCCGATAAGCACATCGACCCGGATATTCCGGCGATGATTGGTACATCGGCGGCCCTGGCAATTTCCGGTGCCCCGTTTAACGGTCCCATCGGTGGCGCACGGGTCGGCTTTAACAGCGCGGAAGGCTACATCTTAAACCCGACCTATCCTCAACTGGAAGATAGCCAGCTGAACATGGTTGTTGCGGGCACCGAAGCCGCCGTGTTGATGGTTGAATCTGAAGCGGCTGAGCTCAGTGAAGACCAGATGCTGGGTGCGGTGCTGTACGCCCATCAGGAGATGCAGGTTGTCATTAAAGCGATCAACGAATTGGTCGCCGAAGCCGGCAAGCCCAAGTGGGACTGGGAAACCCCCGCAGTGGATGCAGCGTTGTTAGCGTCGGTTGAGGAGCAGGTTAAGGCCGATCTCGGCGAAGCGTATCGCATTACCGAAAAAGCAGATCGCTATGAGCGTGTCGGCGAAATTCGCAACGCCTGTATTGAAGCCCTGGCTGTAAAGGGCGGCCCCTCCGCCGATACAGTGAAGGATATCTTCAAAAGCGTTGAGAAGAACCTGGTCCGCAAACGCATTTTAGCGGGCGAGCCACGGATTGACGGTCGTGACGGCCAGACGGTGCGTCCTATTGCCTGTGAAATCGATGTGCTGGCGAAGGCCCACGGTTCGGCGCTGTTTACCCGCGGTGAAACCCAGGCCATTGCCGCAATTACGCTGGGTTCGACGCGTGACTCACAGATCATCGATGCACTGGAAGGCGAGCGTCGCGACCCGTTCATGCTGCACTACAACTTCCCTCCCTACTGTGTGGGTGAGGCCGGCCGCGTTGGTTTTACCAGCCGTCGGGAGATTGGCCACGGTCGCCTGGCCAGACGTGCTCTGGCCGCTGTGCTGCCTTCACCCGATGATTTCCCCTACACCATCCGGGTAGTATCCGAGATCACCGAATCAAATGGCTCCAGTTCAATGGCGTCTGTTTGTGCCGGCTCTCTGGGTCTGATGGCTGCGGGCGTGCCTCTGAAGGCACCCGTCGCCGGTGTCGCCATGGGCTTGGTGAAAGACGGCAATCAGTTTGCCATCCTCACGGATATTCTCGGTGACGAGGACCACCTGGGCGATATGGATTTCAAAGTAGCGGGCACCGCCGAGGGCATCACCGCTCTGCAAATGGATATCAAGATCGAGGGTATCAACGAGCATATTATGGAGAGCGCTTTATCCCAGGCTCTGCAGGCTCGTCTGCACATTTTGGGTCAAATGAACGAAGTGCTGTCCAGTGCCCGTGAAGTGACTTCCGATAATGCACCCAGCATGATTATCCTGAAAGTCGACTCCGACAAGATCCGCGACATTATCGGTAAAGGCGGCGCAATGATCCGCTCTATTACCGAGCAGTCCGGTGCTACTGTCGATATCGACGACGACGGCACGGTGCGTGTTTTTGGTCAGGACAAAATGTCTCGCGATGCGGCGGTGATCCTGATTGAAACCATCACTGCAGATGCCGAGATCGGCGCGGTGTATACCGGCACGGTTGCACGCATCGTCGACTTCGGCGCCTTCGTCAATATTCTGCCTGGCAAAGATGGCCTGGTGCACATTTCTCAAATCGCCAATGAGCGCGTTGAGAAGGTGACCGACTATCTCAAGGAGGGGCAGGAAATTCGGGTGAAAGTACTGGACGTTGACCAGCGCGGTCGGATCAAGCTCTCTATCAAGGAGTTGCTGGAAGACGAAGCGCCCGCCGAAGAAGCGCCTGTCGATGAGGCACCTGCGGAGGAAGCTGCCGCTGAGTAAGCGTTAGCGACAATCGGTCTGCAAGGGCTGTAAAGAGGGGTGCACTGGGAGGTGTGTCCCTTTTTTTTCGTTCAAGTCTGGGTGGTGATTGAAATTAGTTCTTGCCTGTGCCGGACACGCTGCGAGCCCATCCATGGGGGCTCCGCACCGGCCGTCCCTGGCCGGTGAGGGTCCGGCACAGGCAAGAACTAATTCCAATCTTCAGTCCACGTTCATTGAGTCGAAACGAAGCCTGATTACTGACAGAGCAGGTCGGCTTCCATTGTTATATCCGAAATGCCTGCAGTACACCATGCATTCAGCTGCACCATGGGAATGGTGAACCCTTGCACAATACGAGCTACCCGAGCTGGCGTGACACCTTGCAAAGGCGTGGGGTTCCAACTGAGCAAGGTGTCACGCCAGTTCGGGTAGCGTATAAGTCCAAAGAGGCCAATCGACCCGATCTATCCCTGGCGATTCTCGATCAATTGATCGACCACCGACGGGTCGGCCAGGGTGCTGATATCGCCCAGGCTATCCAACTCGTTCTCGGCGATTTTACGCAGGATACGGCGCATGATCTTGCCCGAGCGGGTTTTGGGCAGGGCGGGCGCCCACTGGATGATGTCGGGCTTGGCGATAGCGCCGATTTCCCGGGTACACAGGGCGAGCAGTTCGGCGCGCAGTGTGTCGCTGGGCTCTGCGTCGTTCATGACGGTCACGTAGGCGTAGATGCCCTGACCCTTGATGTCGTGGGGGTAGCCCACCACAGCAGCTTCAGCGACCTTCTCGTGTAGCACCAGGGCGCTTTCGATTTCGGCGGTACCCATGCGGTGGCCGGAGACGTTTAATACGTCATCCACTCGTCCGGTTATCCAATAGTAACCGTCGGCATCGCGCCTGGCGCCATCGCCGGTGAAGTAATAGCCCGGGTACTGGCTGAAATAGGTATCTTTCATGCGCTGGTGGTCGCCATAGATTGTGCGGATTTGACTGGGCCAGGGAGACTTTATGACCAGGTAACCCGAGCCCTCGCCCTGCACTTCAGTGCCGTCTTCGTTGAGCAGCGCGAGATCGACGCCGAAGAAAGGAAACGAGGCGGAGCCCGGTTTCAAGGCGTGGGCGCCGGGCAGGGGCGTTATCATGTGCGCGCCGGTTTCGGTTTGCCACCAGGTATCGACGATGGGACAGCGCCCGTCGCCCACCACCTTGTAGTACCAGTTCCAGGCCTCCGGGTTGATCGGTTCACCCACCGTGCCCAGCAGGCGCAGGCTGGCGCGGGAGCTGCGGGTGACGGGTTCGTCGCCCACCGCATGTAGCGCCCTGATCGCGGTGGGCGCGGTGTAGAAGATATTCACCTTGTGCTTATCCACCACTTCCCAACAGCGCCCCGCATCGGGGTAGGTGGGCACGCCTTCAAACATCAGCGAGATGGCGCCGTTGCACAGGGGGCCATAGACAATATAGCTGTGGCCAGTGACCCAGCCGACGTCGGCGGTACACCAGAACACCTCCCCGTCGCGATAGTCGAAGGTGTATTTAAAGGTGGCGGCCACCTGCAACAGGTATCCGGCCGTGGTGTGCACTACGCCTTTGGGCTTGCCGGTGGAGCCCGAGGTATAGAGGATAAACAATGGGTCTTCGGCGTCCATCGACTCGGGCTCGCACTCGTCGGTCACGTTCTCGATTGCCTGGTGGTACCACACATCGCGCGCCTCGTTCCAGGGCACGGCGGTGGCCGTACGCTCCACGACCAGGCAGGTATGGACATTGGGGCATGATGAAAGTGCTTTGTCGGCATTGAGCTTCAAGGGAACGGCCTTGCCCGCGCGCACCCCCTCATCTGCGGTGATCAGGGTCTGGCAATCGGAATCCAGAATACGATCTTTTAGCGCCTCCGGTGAAAAACCGCCGAAAACCACCGAGTGAATCGCGCCAATACGGGTGCAAGCGAGCATCGCGTATACCGCCTCGGGAATCATGGGCATGTAGATGCACACTCGATCACCTTTGCCCACGCCGCGCGCCTTGAGGACATTGGCCAACTGACAAACATGGGTTTTCAGTTCGGCATAGGTGATGTGTTTGGCGTCTGCCGGGTTGTCGCCCTCCCAGATCAAAGCGGTCTGCTGGGCTCGTTCTGGCAGGTGACGGTCAATGCAGTTGTAGCTCACATTGAGTTTTGCGCCGGCGAACCACTGGGCCTCCCCGGCGGCGAAATCGGCGCTTACCACGCTGTCCCAGGACTTGTCCCAGCTGAGAAATTCATTGGCCATGTCGCCCCAGAAACCATTGGGATCTTCTATCGAGCGCGCGTACATCGCCGCATATTGCTCCGGCTGGATGAGGGCATCGTCAAAGTTGGACGGCACGGGGAGGGTGGTAAGTTCAGGCATAGTGGCGTTCCGGCAAAGTGTTAGATAGTGAAGGCTGACAGCGGTGTTAATGAGCAGCGAGCATACCCCAGTCCTCGGCGGGATTGAGGGTGAGGCGCACATTGTCGATCAGCCGGGTTGAACCGAGGCGGGCGGCGACCAGGATGGCGATCTCCTCGGTGTCCTGGGTAACCGCACGCAAAGTGCGTGCATCCCTGATCGCGTAGTAGTCCGGATCGAAGCCCGCCTGCAACAGTTGCATGCGAGCGTGGGACTCCAGTTGCAGGAAGTTGTCAAAGCCGCAGGCGATGGCCTCCCGGGTGCTCACCAGCGTCTGGTGAATAAGCGGGGCGAGGTCCCTCTGCCCGGCAGACAGGAAACAGTTGCGGGAACTCTTGGCCAGACCATCCTCATCTCTCGCGGTGGGGGTGCCCACAATGGTGATGGGCATGCACAAATCCCGCACCATTTTCTGAATGATGGACAGCTGCTGAAAGTCTTTCTCCCCAAACACCGCCGCGTTGGGTTGCACGATATTAAACAGCTTGGAGACCACGGTGGTTACCCCGTCAAAATGACCGGGCCGGCTGCTGCCGCACAGGGTTTCGGATAACTCGGGGACCCGTACCCGGGTTTGCACCGCCATGCCCTCGGGGTAAATTTCTTCAACCTCCGGGGTGTAGAGAATATCGACCCCCGCCTCGAACAGTTTTGCCTTGTCCGCCGGCAGGGTTCGGGGGTAGGTGGATAGGTCTTCCCCTTTGCCAAACTGCAGGGGATTGACAAATATGCTCACCACTACCACGTCGCACAGGGTGTGGGCTTTGTGTACTAAATCGATGTGCCCTTCGTGCAAATTTCCCATAGTGGGCACGAAGGCAATGGTTTGACCCGCCTTGCGGGCGTCCGCCAAGGCGGCCTGTAAAGGAGTATTTGTCGAATAAGTTTGCATCCTATCTGACTCCTACGAATAACTGTGTTCTTCCCGGGGGTATTCGCCTGTTTTGACCGCGTGGACGAACGCCTGCAGACCACCTTGAATGGTGGTCTGGCCCTCCATGAAATTTTGAACGAAGCGCGCTTTCTGTCCCGACAGGCCCAGCAGGTCGTGCATCACCAGCACCTGGGCATCGGTACCCGGCCCGGCACCAATGCCGATGACCGGGATATCCATTTTTGCACTGATATCCGTGGCCAGCGAGGCGGGTATGCACTCCAATACCAGCAGGCTGGCGCCCGCGTCCTGGATTTCAACCGCATTGGCCAGAATGGATTTCGCCTCTTTTGGGGTGCGACCCTGTACTTTGAAGCCGCCAAAGGCGTTCACCGACTGTGGTGTCAGGCCCAGGTGGGCGCAAACCGGTATTCCGCGCTCGACCAGGCTGCTAATGGTGTCGCTGAGCCAGGTGCCGCCCTCCATTTTGATCATCTGGGCCCCCGCCTGCATCAGTAGGGTGGCATTATCCATGGCCTGATCGGCGTTGGAGTAGGCCATGAAGGGCATGTCGGCAATGACCAGCGACCGCGGATTGCCCCCCAGCACACACTGGGTGTGATAGGCCATGTCTTCAATACTGACGGGGATAGTACTGTCGTGGCCCTGTAAGACCATGCCCAGGGAGTCACCTACCAATATGGTTTCGGCGCCGGCTTCGCTGACCAGGTGGGCGAAAGTTGCGTCGTAGGCCGTAATACAGACAAATTTATCACCATCGGCTTTCATCTTGTTCAAGGTGCTGAGGGTGATTTTGCTCATGGGCGACGCTATCCAAAAAATGTCGGGTTGAAATAGTGGCGGCCACTGCGAATATCGAGCAGATAGTCCACCAGATGTCGGTAATCCGGTTCGCTGTTTACCAGGTCAATTTCGCTGGCGTTTACAATCAGTAAAGGAGCGCCATCGTAATATAGAAAGAACTCACTGTACACTTCGTTGAGGCGCTCCAAATAGTCTCGCTTCATGCCCTGTTCATAGGAGATGCCGCGGTTCTGGATGCGTGAGAGCAGCACATCGGTTGAGGCCTGCAGGTAGATAACGAGGTCGGGCCTGGGGGCGTCGATGGTCAGTTGCTGATAGACCTTCTCATACAGTTGGAATTCGTTGCTGTCGAGGTTGATTCGGGCAAACAGGGGATCTTTTTCGATCAGGAAATCCGCGACTCTTACCGGTTCGAAGATGTCCGCTTGGCGCATATCCTGAATTTTCTGGGAGCGCTGAAACAGGAAAAATAGCTGGGTTGCTAGCGCTGCCTGCCTGCCATTTCGATAAAACTTCTCCAAAAACGGGTTATCTTCGGCCTCTTCCAGCAGGGTCTGGTGGTTAAAGCTACTGGCCAATTTCTTCGCCAGGGTTGTCTTGCCAACCCCGATAGGACCTTCGATTGCGATAAAAGCTGGTGGCGTCCGCCCTTTCAAATCTACGTTTATGGCAGAGTTGTCGTGCATTGAAGCTGTGGCTCCCTACTTGGAATCGTGGTGATTGATAAGCGACACTTGCATTCGCACCAGGTCGCCCCGCGGGCACTGGGCTAATAATGTACCAAGAACCCCACCGCTGGGAAGCGCCAATTGTTCTCCGGCAATTTCGGCCAGTGGGTAGAGCACAAAGTTGCGCTCAGCCATGCGGGGGTGGGGTACTTGCAGGGCGCTGGTGTCGATGCTCTGCTGGCCGAACAGCAGGATATCCAGATCCAGCGTGCGCGCCTGCCAGTGCTGGTTTCTTGTTCTTCCCTGGTCGTTTTCTATCGCCTGGATGGCCGCCAGCAACTGGGCCGGCCTCAACGAGGTCGTCATTTTTACCACGGCATTCAGGTAATCGGGCTGCTCGCCCGGCCCCACAGCGGCGCTGCGGTAGGTACTGGAGGTTGCCTCAAGACGGCAATCGGGCAGGGCGCACAGTGCCGCCAGCGCGCTGCGAAGCTGATGCGCCGGATCGTTTAGGTTGCTGCCCAGGGCAATGTAGGTGGTCGTCATGAACTTTGGGATTTGCGCTTATGCCCTTGCTGGTTGCCCCGGTTCGCCACCTGTTCCAGCCGTTGCTCCATAGACAGGGTTTGAAACTCGGTCCACCAGTCGCCCAAGCCCCGGGTGTCAACGCCGGCCTGCTCTCGCAGGAGTAGGAAATCGTAAGCGGCGCGGAAACGGCGATGTTCCACGAGCTCGGCGGCTTTGCGCCCCTGCTTGCGCTGCAGACGGAGTTGGAACTCCCATATCTCACGCATCGGTTGACTGAACCGTTTGGGTATTGCGATGGTCTGGGCGGCCTGATAGACGGTCTGCTGGCCGGCCTTGTGCATGGCCACCATGGGCGCGTCACCGCCCTGCTCGAACTGCTGTGACAAATGTGATACGACGGGCCAGAGAAGGGCCGCCAGGATAAAAGCCGGGGTGACGGGCTTTTGCTGCGCGATACGTTTGTCGGTATTGGCCATGGCGGCGTGTATCAGGGCCAGCCCCGTTGAGCCCTCCTCCAGGTAATCGCAGGTCGCGGGGAACAGCGCGCGAAGCAAATCGTAATCCAGCAGTTTCTGCAGGGTTTGCGCGGCATAACCGGCCAGAAATAACTTGAGAAACTCGTCGAACAGCCTGGCCGAGGGTATTTCGTACAACAGGGTCGCGCATTGGGGAATGGCGTCTGCGGTCGTTTGTTCGATGGTGAATTCAAGCTTTGCCGCAAAGCGCACAACCCTGAGCATTCTCACGGGGTCTTCCCGGAAGCGAACAGCTGGCTCGCCTATGATGCGGATATTTTTCCGCTCCAGATCCTGCAGGCCATTGACGTGATCGAAAACTTCAAACTTACCCGCGTCGTAATACAGCGCATTGACCGTCAGATCACGGCGCACCGCGTCCTCTTCGAGGGTGCCAAACACATTGTCGCGCAATAGCAGGCCACTCTCGGACTGGCGGGAGATATTGCCGCGGGAATTGCCATGGGAATCACTGTCGTTGTTGTCGTGATGCCCCCGGAAGGTGGTGACCTCTATGATCTCCCGGCCAAAGCGTACATGAACGATACGAAATCGCCTGCCGATAATGCGCGAGTTGCGAAACAGGGCATGCACCGCCTCCGGCGTTGCATCGGTCGCGATATCAAAATCCTTGGGCCGTTTACCCAGCAGCAGGTCGCGCACAGCGCCGCCGACAAGATACGCCTGATCGCCGTTGCGGCGCAGCCGGGACATGACTTTCAGCGCGCTATCACTGATGTTTTTGCGGGAAATGCAGTGCTGATCTCTAGAGATTACTTGCAAGCGTGGATTGGCCTGTTGACTGGTGTGAGTGCGCTGCAGCTTATCATAGATGTGGTGCCAACACCGGAATTGGTGAGACAGTGAGGCGTGGGAATTTGGGGGGAACCGTGCTCCCCCAACCCAGCCTTTACCCCGAAGTTATCCTTATTTTAAATTTTTTCTTATTCTTTTTAATGGAAAAAGACAAAGAAATTGAGGGGGAAAGTTTCTTCCCCATCCAGGTCCCTATTGGTGCCTATTATTGTTATTACGGCGATATGTTCTTATTAATATTATTGTTGCCACCTCGGTCATTGCAGGTAGTGTGCCAAGAGTAGAATATTTGTTATAAAACAAGGAGATAGAGTATTATGGCGGTTCGTAGGTAGGGGCTATAAGTCGCTAGTGTTACCGATATACCCCAATTTTGTAACGAGCAACGTATGCGGTAACGTTTGCTAGCTTGCCGCTGCCGCGCCTTTGCCCCGGGCACCACCATTGTTTTTATGCCGCGGAATACCAAAACGCTGCCTTCTCTCCCACAGGCATTTGCGACTCACCCCCAGCTTTTGGGCGAGCTCAGTCTCGTTCATGGAGTCCTGGTGTTCCAGCACGAAGCGCTGAAAATAATCCTCCAGGGAGAGGTCTTCGGTCGGGTCGCTACTTTGACTGCGGCCGGGGGCAGCGGCTCCATCGTGGTGTCGAATACGATTGACGTTGACCAGTTCCAGGTCGATGCCCAGCTCGTCATAGCCGATTTCATCCGCATCGCTGAGCACCACCGCCCGCTCTATGGCGTGTTGCAACTCCCGTACATTGCCGGGCCACTGGTAGGTAGTGATGGCCTGTATCGCCTTGGGGGATAGATGTTTGGGGCTTTTGCCCAGTTGTACTGTCTGGGTCTTCAGCAGTCTCTCCGCCAGGTGCAAGATATCCTTGCCCCGCTCCCGCAGTGGTGGCAGGGACAGTCGCAAGACGTTGATGCGGTAAAATAGATCCCGCCGAAACTTACCCTCACGGGCGAGACCCTGTAAATTGCGGTGTGTGGCGCAGATAAGACGCACGTCAACTTTGCGCGAGTGGACCGAGCCAATTCGCCGAATTTCCCCCTCCTGGATAAACCGCAGCAAACGCGCCTGTGCCTCTACCGGCAGTTCGCCTATCTCATCGAGAAACAAGGTGCCGCCATCCGCTGCCTCAATGAGTCCCATGCGGCTGGCATTGGCGCCAGTAAAAGCCCCTTTTTCATAGCCGAACAGCTCGGATTCAATCAATGTTTCGGGAATGGCGGCGCAGTTGACGGATACCAGCGTCTTTTCGGCTCGGCGGCTGTGTTGATGGACACTTTTTGCCACTAATTCTTTGCCAGTGCCGGTTTCGCCCAACACCAGTACGGTAGAGTCGGTGGGAGCCACTTTCTTGATATGGTCAAATAGCGAACGCATGGCGGGGCAATCGCCGATGATGCCGGTGACTTTCGCTGTATTGACAACTTTATCGGCGTCCTGCTCGTTGGCCGCCCGGCCGGAGGGGTGATCGGCGATAATGCGCTGCACCGCGCGCACCATGTCGCCGTGGTCAAAGGGCTTGGCTATGTAGTCCACGGCCCCCATGCGCATGGAGTCGACGGCGGAGCGCAAACTGGCGTAACTGGTCATGATTAACACGGGAACATCACCCGCCTTGCGGATCAGGTCTGTGCCCGGTGCGCCGGGGAGTCGCAGGTCACTGATAATGAGGTGAAAATCGGTCAGCGAGTGGTTGCTGTCTGCCTCCTGGACTGAACCGGCCTCTTCCACGAGGTAGTCATTGCGCTCCAGCAGGCGTCGCAGCGCCGCTCTGATCACGGATTCATCCTCAACTATCAGGATTTTCTGCATCCATTGTTACCTTTTGTGTAGATTTGACACAACATACTCCCACTGGCGTGAAGATACCAGTAAGCGGGGTCTAATGTGGGGCTCAGACCACAAAATCCGTGCCGTAAGAGCTGCTGGGGAGTTGCAGGGTAACAAGTGTGCCGGGGCGGCTATTGTCCCCGACCGGACTGTGTAAGTGAACACTGCCCCCCATATCTTCCATGATGCTATAGACCAGGGCCAGCCCGAGGCCGGTGCCTTCCCCCGGGTCTTTGGTGGTGAAGAAAGGTTCGAACACCTGGCTCAGCAAATGTTGCGGTATGCCGCAACCATTGTCCTCAACCTCAATGGTCACCAGTTCGCCCTGCTGGTGTGCTCCCACCGACACCAAGCCGTCATTTTCGCAGGCGTCCCGGGCGTTACCGAGTAAATTAATGAATACCTGAAGTAAGCGCTGACTATCTGCAAGAACCAGTAATTCCCGGTCGCAATGGTTGTTAAATAGGATAGGCTTGGCTGTGTGGTCCAGCTGCAGCAGGTGTATCGCCTCATCGATGCAATCGGCGAGATTGGAGGGGGCGAGCTCGGTATCATTTGATTTTCCGCCCAGATGGGAAAAATTTACCAGTGACTCGAGGATGCGACTCACCCGGTCGGTTTGGGTCAGTATGTCGTGTGCCATGTGGCGGATTTCCCTGGGCTCGGTCTCGTACTCGAGGTTTTGTGCGAGGCAGGCGATACCGGTTACCGGATTGCCTATCTCGTGGGCGACACCGGCGGCCAGTCGGCCAATGGAGGCCAGCCGTTCGCTGTGCATCAACTCCTCCTCAAGCAGTTCGTAATCGGTTATATCTTCAACCAGAATGACGCTGTCTTCACCGCCTGCGGAATCGGTGTCGGCGCTGGCTTCTATCGCCGCCTTGTGCAGGCTGATCCACAGGGCTTTGCCCTGACCCGATCCCGCGGCTACCGCCACCTGCTGTTTCATGACGGAGTCGACGTCGCCGAGTAGAAAATCGCTGATTATGTCGCGCCAGGGCGGCGGCAGCGAGCTCAACAGCGACCCGAGCACGGCCTGTGCCGGTATGCCGGTGATTGTCTCCATGGAGCGATTCCACATCAGCAGTTCCCCGTCGCTGCCCATGGAACAGACCCCCACCGGAAGATTGTTCAGAGTTTCCCGATAGTGGCGGCGCAGATTATCGAGATCCGCTGCCAGGCCGGTAAACTGTACCTGCGCCCGATCCAGGTTTCGTTCGATCAGATTGATATCTTCGGTGCCGTCGTGCAGCCCCGGTTGATAGGGAATGCACTGGTCGAGTATGTCGCGTGCCACCGCGGGACCCAGCATGCCCGACAGATTGGCTTCGATGCGATTGCGCAATCGCCGCAGGGCGTAGGGGCGCGCTTCGTCCGACCGGAACTGCAGATCTTTGAGCGCGCGCGTGACTTCCGCGGCGGCGGCTTTTTTCCCCAGCGCGGGTGCCAGGTGCACGGCAAACTCCCCGGAGTTCTGCAGTGACAGTATTTTCCGCGAGGGTCGATTCAGGTCATCCATCGAGCAAATTTCCGATGCCAATTTTTCATCCGGATGGGTGCGGCTCAGCAGGGAGACGATGATGAATAAGCAGGAGTTGATGGCGATCGACACCATGGTGGCGGCAGCCCAAACGCTCTGGGTATCGCCCATCCAGGTGGGGTAAATATAGTTCAGGAATAACGGCTCGAAATCGCTGAACAGGGGAAGGAGCATGGTGAAAAACCACAGGGCCAGACCTGCGCCAAGGCCGGCTAATAAACCTTTTCTGTTGGCGTTGGGCCAATATAGGGTGGCCACCAGGCCGGGCAGGAATTGCAGCGTGCCGATAAATGCCACCAGCCCCAGTTGGGTAAGACTCTCGCGGCCATTGATGACCAGATAGAAAATATAACCGCCGAGAATAAGTACGGTGATGAGCGCCCGGCGCAACCATCTCAATTGCGCGTAGAGGCTTTGGTCAGGGTCTATTGGCAACATGCGCAGGGGCAGTACCAGGTGGTTCACGCACATGTTGGCCAGCGCCAACGTGGTGACAATGATGGTCGCGCTCGCCGCCGATAGGCCAGCGACAAATGCCGCGGCGCTGACTGTGGTGGAGCCCAGCTGCAGGCCAATTGCCAGGCCGGTATATTCGAGCGGCAGCTGGTGTCCCAATTTGATACCCGCCCAGGTGATGGGCAGTATTGGCAAGCTCAGTAGCATCAGGTACAGCGGTAGACCCCAGGCAGAGGAGTGCAGATCGCGACTGTCGGTGTTCTCGGCAAAGGTCATATGGAAAATATGAGGCATACACACGGCGCCAGCGAAGAATATCAGCAGCAGAGCCCTGGCCGTGTCCCCGCGCAGCGGTTTGTCCAGTATGGTCGTGACCGCTGGATTTTGCGTAAGCCATTGGTCCAAACCACTGAAGCCGTCAAAAACGCCGTAGATCGATGCAAAAAACACAATGAACAAGGCGGCTAACTTCACCAGCGACTCAAAGGCAATCGCGGTCACCAGACCCGTACTGCGATGCCTGGCGGAAACGTTGCGTGTGCCGAACAAAATGGAAAATACAATAATAATGGCGCAAAACAGCAGGGCGAAGGTGTCCTGCCGGTCGGCGTCGGGTAGCAGGGATTTGGTATCCCCCGCCAGAATATGAATGCTGTCGGTGACGGCTTGAATCTGCAGAGCCAGTAGTGGCAGGAGGGTAGCGCACATGGCTAGGGTGATCGCCGCGCCCACCTTGGGACTTCTGAATCGAAACGTCAGCACGTCGGCCAGGGAGCTGAGCTGATAGACCCGGCACAGCCGCAGCAGGGGCAACAGCATCACGGTGGCCATGACAAACATCATGACAATGCCCAGATAATACAGCAGGAAGTTGTAGCCGTAGCGAGAGGCGAGTTCGACCGTGCCGTAAGTGGCCATGGCCCCCGCATAGACACCCAGTGATAGTACGTAGACGGCGGGGTGATGGGTGATGCGTTTGGGAATCGTGCCCCTGTCGGCCAGGTAGGCAACGGCGAACAAAACCGTCAGGTAAGCGACAATAAACAGGACGATCTGAAGGAGGCTAAAGCTCATCGTTTGGTCTGGAGTGTTGATTCCAATAGGTGGCAATGATGACCAAAAGCCACAGCTGATAGGGGCGGTACCAGGCGGTATCGGTGCTGGTGACCCACTCTTCTATGGTCGGGAAAAATATGAGGGCGATGCCCACAAGCAGGAGTAGCGCGCGATTAATGTACATACGGGAAAATTTCCCTGGTGGTCAGGCCACCGATACTACTGAAGGTGCTATGGGCGGTAAAGCTCAAAGCGTACTGTTGTGCTGGTCGGCGGCTATCGCGAGCACCCCGGGTATACGCTCCACAGACCACTGGTCGGCGGCAAACGCCAGAATCTGATCGGTAGTGGCCAGCTCGGGAGGTGGCCCGGCTTGGCACAAAAATTTCAGCACCTTGCGTAGATTCTCGGCGGCGACATCATTGTTCAATGGCGTGGCATGATGTTGCTTGCTGAACTTTTGTCCCAGTTGGTTGGTGATGACCGGGATGTGGCAGTAGGCGGGGGAGGGGTGGCCGAGGGTTTGCTGTAGGTAGACTTGTCGGGGGGTGGTCGTCAGCAAGTCCGAGCCGCGCATGATGTGGGTAATGCCCTGGTGGGCGTCGTCGACCACAACGGCCAGTTGGTAAGCGTATAAGCCGTCTCTGCGGTGTACCAGGAAATTTGCCTCGTCGTGCCCCAGTGAGCATTGCTGTAGGCCCTGCACCTGATCGAGATACGCGATACGACAATCGGCGGCAACGACGATTCTGGTCGAGCAGGGGGTGTCAGCGGGGGGCGGCTGGTCGAGGCAGGCTCCCCGGCAGGCACCATCGGGGGCCAGGGTGGCGCGGGTGCATTGACAGCGGAATGTATGGCCGGCCAGATCGAGTTGCGCCAGTGCCCGGTCATAGGCGGCGCTGCGGGCGCTCTGCCACAATACCTGCTCGTCCCAGTGCAGACCGTGTTGTACCAGCGCGTGAAGAATACTGTCGGCGGCGCCGGCCATTTCCCGGGGTGGGTCCAGATCGTCCATACGCACCAGCCAGGCGCCCTGATTACTGCGGGCATCCAGATAGCTGGCAACGGCGGCGATGAGTGAGCCCAAATGGAGGGGGCCGGTGGGTGAGGGCGCGAATCGCCCCCGGTAGAGCTTGCTTGAATCGGGCATGTTGTGGGCCTACCCGAGGGTCGTGTTTAACCCAGTTCCTGCTTTTCTCTGATTTCGTCCAGCGTTTTGCAATCGATACACAAGGTGGCGGTGGGGCGCGCTTCGAGGCGCTTGATACCGATATCTACGCCACAGGCGTCACAAAAACCGTAGTCATTCTGGCTGATTCTCTCCATCATATTGTCGATTTTTTTAATCAACTTGCGCTCGCGGTCGCGGGTGCGCAGCTCGAGGCTGAACTCTTCTTCCTGGGTCGCGCGATCGGCGGGATCCGGAAAATTGGAGGCCTCGTCTTTCATATGACTGACGGTGCGGTCCACTTCCTGCATCAACTCGCTTTTCCAGTGATGCAATATTTGCATGAAATGCTCGGATTGCTTGTCACTCATATACTCTTCGCCGCGCTTGGGCTTATACGGTTCGAAGTTCTTGAATGCTGTAGATGCTGCTTTTTTGGCTGCTCTTGGCATGGCTAGATCCCCATACTCCCTGACAATACTCACAGTGATTTCCCGGGGTTTAAAAAGGACCCCGAGACCGAGGGCGGAGAAACTACCAGATATCATCAGGTGGCGCCACTACTAATGCGATTATTTGATGTTTGAATTTAGCTGTTGCTAAGATGCGTGATCGAGATATCAGGACTTGGCAATGCACGAGACAAAAACACAGTCTTCGACACCGAATTTACACGGCGCTGCGGGTGGGCGGCGCTTTGCCGACCGGGTGGCAGATATTCAGCCTTTTCATGTGGTCGAAGTGCTCACCCGGGCGACGGAATTGGCAGCGGCGGGCCGAGATATTGTTCACCTGGCCGCGGGGGAGCCGGATTTTGCCAGTGCAGCACCTATTATCGAGGCGGGCCGGGCGGCGCTTGCCAGAGGGGCCACGCGCTACAGCCAGGCCGCGGGACTACCGGCGCTGCGCGAGGCATTATCGCGCTATTATGCGGATGAGTATTCGCTGGATATCGACCCTGCGTGCATTATGATTACGCCCGGTGCGTCGGGGGCACTGCTGCTGCTCTCAGCCCTGTTGATAAATCCCGGCGATGGCATGCTGATGACGGATCCAGGCTACCCCTGCAATCGGCATTTTCTGCGACTGGTTGAAGGGCGGGGGCAGTTGGTACCGGTGAGTGCCGATACCCGCTATCAGCTGACGCCCGCGCTGATCGATCAACACTGGCGAGACAATACCATTGGGGCCATGGTGGCATCGCCGGCGAATCCCACCGGGTCCACCCTGTCGGGAGCGCAGTTGGATGCCCTGTCCCGGGCGATAAAGGCGCGCAACGGTTATTTGCTGGTCGATGAAATTTATCACGGCCTGGGCTACGACCGCGCTACCCGGTCGGTCTTGGAGTTCGACCAGAATGCCTTTGTTATCAACAGCTTTTCCAAGTATTTCGGTATGACGGGCTGGCGCCTGGGTTGGCTGGTTGCGCCGGAAGCCGCCATCCCCGCATTGGAGAAGCTGGCGCAGAACTTCTTTATCTCAATGTCTACCATGGCGCAGCACGCCGCGTTGGCGGCATTCGAACCCGCCACCCGAGCAATTTTGGAGGAGCGCAAAGACATCTTTCGCCAGCGGCGCGACTTTTTACTGCCCGCCTTGACGGAACTGGGATTCGCCGTGTCCTGCCCGCCGGAAGGGGCCTTCTATATTTATGCCAACGCCAGCCGCTTCAGCACGGACAGCAAGGCGTTTTGCCTGCGGATGCTGGAAGAGCATGGCGTGGCGATTACTCCCGGCCTTGATTTTGGCAATCACCTGGCCAATGAGCATGTGCGATTCTCCTATACCACGAGCATGGACCGGCTGGAACTGGCGATTGAACGTCTGGCCGGCGCCTTGCATCGCGATGAAGTTTGAACCGCTGATAGAGGCGCGTTTGTTGCGCCGTTACAAACGATTTTTGGCGGACGTGGAGCTACCCGGTGGTAAGGTGATTACCGTGCACTGTCCCAATACAGGCGCAATGACCGGCTGCGCCCAGCCTGGATCGAAAGTGTGGCTGTCCACCAGCGCGGTTAAAACCCGCAAATATCCCCACACTTGGGAGCTGGTTGAGACCGCTGCGGGCATAGCCTGTATTCATTCAGCCAGGGCCAATAAGGTTGTGCGAGCCGCCTTTGAAGAGGGCTTGATTCCCGGATTTGAGGCCTATCCCCACATTCGGGCGGAGGTAAAATACGGTGAAAACAGTCGCGCGGATTTACTGTTGGAGGGCGATGCGGGCCGAGTGTTTGTCGAGGTAAAGTCTGTCACACTGTGTCGTAGAAATGGCCACGGCGACGGTTGGGGCGCTTTTCCGGATGCGGTGAGCGAGCGTGCCCGCAAGCATCTGCGCGAGTTGCAAGCGGTGCTGGATGGCGGCCAACCGCACACGCGATCGCTATTGTTTTTCTGCGTGTTGCATGCGGGGATACACACGGTTTGCGCGGCGGGTGATATTGATCCTCGCTACCGACAAGCCCTGGTGACGGCGATGGCCGCAGGGGTTGAGGTGTTGGCCTGGCAGGCCGCGATTAGCCCCCAGGCGCTGTGCTTGGACAGGCCTTTGCCCTTTAGCGTGGATCCGCCAGCTTGAGCGCCGCACAACAAAAGGAACACGACGGTGAACCAAAAGCCCGCCACTGAAGGGATAACTCAATTGAGCTGCGCGCACTTAACGGGTTGCGATGAATCGCATTTGGTAGAGGTGGCCGATGGCTATCGCCTGCATCAGCAGGTGGCCGATGCGTTTACCCAGTTACAGCGCGACGCAGGCAAGGCCGGCTTTGAACTCGTCATCTCCAGTGGCTATCGCTCCTTCGAGCGCCAGTGCGCGATATGGAACGGCAAGGCCGCCGGCTGGCGGCCGGTACATGACGACGATGGTCGCCCGGTACCCATGGCCGATTTAGCGCCGCGCGAGCAACTGCATGCCATCTTGCGTTTTTCAGCGCTGCCGGGCACCTCGCGACATCACTGGGGTACCGATCTGGACGTTTATGATATGGCCGCTGTTGAGCGCGATTACGCGGTACAACTGACCCCCGGGGAAGTGGCTGCGGGGGGCGTGTTTGATCCGTTTCACTGTTGGTTGGATGAACGGATGGCCGCGGGAAAATCCAGGGGTTTTTATCGGCCCTACGATCGCGACAACGGCGGGGTGGCGCTGGAGCGCTGGCACCTGAGTTTTGCGCCGATTGCTGCGCTCTGCAGTGGTCGCGTGAGCGCGGCGGCGTTGCGGGCGTGTTGGGATACCTGTGAGGGCGAATTGTTACTGCGAGGCGAGGTGGAGGCGGATTGGTCTGAGATAATGCGCCGATATCTTACGGTCGATAAAAGCTGGTGTCCGGCGCACTATTACCAATAGCACCGCCATGAGCCTGGATGTCGGGCTTCAGCCGCCGTGGTTTTCTTCTTTTTCGAACAATGCGACGGAGTCTGTAATCGCCTTGCGGGCATCTGCTGCGGTGCCCCAGCCGTCAACCTTCACCCACTTGCCTTCTTCCAAATCCTTGTAGTGCTCAAAGAAATGGGTAATTTGCTGAATCAGCAAGTCCGGCAGGTCGGTCGCTTCCTTGACGTTTTTGTACAGCGGACTCAATTTATCCACCGGTACTGCGATCAACTTGGCATCTTCACCGGCCTCGTCGCTCATCTGCAAAATGCCTACGGGGCGACAGCGAATGACGCAGCCGCTCACCACGGTATGGGGTGTGTGAACCAATACGTCCAGCGGATCGCCGTCGTCCGCCAGGGTGTTGGGAATATAGCCGTAGTTGCAGGGGTAGAACATGGCTGCGGACATGAAGCGATCGACCATGATGGCGCCGCTGTCGTGGTCGACTTCGTACTTCACCGGGTCGGAGTGGGCGGGGACTTCGATAATGACGTTAATCTCATCCGGAAGATTTTTCCCGGCACAGACAAGGTTCAAGCTCATAGTGTTACCTGTAGATATCGCGTTAAATTTGGGGTGCGGAGTATAACAGTTCGCTAAATTATGTCGAAGCGGGTTTTCAGTTTCTTTGGCACAGGCGTGTTCTTCAGGCGCACGTATTTTGGTAGACCTTTGGCGTAGTCGGGGTAGGCCTCACCCGCGATCAACGGCTCGAGATAGGTGCGGGCTACTGCGGTGATGCCATAGCCATCGCGGGTGATAAAATTGCGGGGCATTTTCTTTTCAGCGTTGGCCACCTTCTCCAGTGGCACCTCGGCGATTGACCAGCTGTAGCGCTTGCCCTTGCCGCGCACGATGGCGGGCATGACGGCATTTTTGCCCTGCAGGGCAAAGTTAACTGCTGCTACGCCCACCGCATAAGCTTGTTCGACATCGGTGGTGGAGGCGATATGGCGCGCCGACCGCTGCAGGTAGTCGGCGACCGCCCAGTGGTATTTGTAACCCAGCGCCGATTTGACCATGTTGGCCAGCGTGGGTGCCAATCCGCCCAATTGCGCATGGCCGAAAGCATCCGTATTGCTGGAGCCGGACAGGAAGCTGCCATCCTTGTACTGGGCGCCCTCCGAGGCGACGATCACGCAGAACCCATGGCGTTTGATGCAGCGCTTGACCCGGGCCAGGAATTTTTCCGGATCGAAGGCGATTTCCGGGAACAAAATGATGTGCGGCGCGTCACCCTTACGCTCAGCCGCCAGCCCTGCCGCCGCGGCAATCCAGCCCGCATGGCGCCCCATGACCTCCAGAATAAACACTTTGGTGGAGGTGTCGCACATGGAGGCAACATCCATCGCCGCCTCGCGCGTGGAGATGGCAATGTATTTCGCAACCGAGCCGAACCCCGGGCTGTTGTCGGTCAGCGGCAAGTCGTTATCGATGGTTTTAGGAATATGAATCGCCTGTAGCGGGTAGCCCATATCCCGGCTGAGTTGGGATACTTTCAGGCAGGTATCGGCGGAATCACCCCCGCCATTGTAGAAGAAATAGCCGATATTGTGGGCCTGGAATACTTCGATCAGACGCTCGTACTCCGCCGGATTTTCCTCCAGGCTCTTGAGCTTGTGGCGACAGGAGCCAAAGGCCCCGGACGGGGTGGAGATGAGTTGGCGAATGGCCGACTTGCTCTCTTTGCTGGTATCGATCAGGTCCTCGCGCAGTGCACCGATGATGCCGTTGCGCCCGGCGTAGACCTTGCCGATAACCGAGCGGTGCTCGCGCGCGGTCTCAATGACGCCGGCGGCGGACGCGTTGATGACGGCGGTCACGCCGCCCGACTGAGCGTAGAACGCGTTTTTGCGGGGCATAGCAGAGTGTTCCATGGTTGGGATAGTAAGACGAAACGGGGATGATACGGGAATTCGGCGTGCGTGTGGATACTCCAGAGCGGTATTTTGGCATTGCGGGCGACACAATGTCATCGATTTGGGAATACGCGTGATAACATGCTCGCCTTCATTCGAGGAAAGAATTCTTTGAAAGGGCATATTCATATACTGGGCATCTGCGGCACCTTCATGGGGGGCATTGCCCTGCTGGCGCGGGAACTGGGGTATCGGGTCACCGGCTCGGATGCCAACGTCTACCCCCCCATGAGCACCCAGCTGGAGGCGGCGGGAATAAGGCTGATGGAGGGTTATTCGCCCGACCACCTGAGGGCGCCTGAACCGGACTGCGTGGTGATCGGCAATGCCATGTCCCGGGGCAACCCGGCGGTGGAATACATTCTCAATAAGGGCATAGCCTACACCTCCGGGCCACAGTGGTTGGCCGAGCATGTGCTGAAAGATAAATGGGTGTTGGCGGTTGCGGGCACCCACGGCAAGACCACCACCAGCAGTTTGCTCGCCTGGATATTGGAGTATGCCGGCATGGCGCCCGGTTTCCTGATTGGCGGCGTGCCGGCCGATTTTGGGGTGTCGGCGAGAGGGGGCGAGTCAGATTTTTTCGTGGTGGAAGCCGACGAATACGATACCGCCTTCTTCGATAAGCGCTCGAAGTTCGTGCACTACCGGCCCCGCACCCTGACTATTAACAATCTGGAATTCGATCACGCCGATATTTTTACTGATTTATCCGCGATTCAACGCCAGTTTCACCATCTGGTGCGCTGTGTGCCCGGCGATGGGCTTATCATTCATCGCGATGGGGTGGCGGCGATTGATGAGGTACTGGCCATGGGTTGTTGGACGCCCACAACCTCCTTTGGGGTAGCTGGCCAGCGAGACGAAATCGGCGCGGCCAGCTGGCGGGCGGAACTTTTGGCCCCAGACGGCTCTAACTTCCAACTGTGTTGCACGGGCCAGGCCCCGGTAGAGGTGGCCTGGAGCTACTGCGGACTGCACAATGTTGAAAATGCGTTAGCTGCCGCCGCCGCCGCGCGCCACGTTGGGGTTAGCCCAGCGGTAGCGGCTAGCGCAATCGCCGAGTTTCGCGGGGTGAAACGCCGCCTGGAGTTGTTGGGCTGCGTGCGGGAGGTTTCCGTCTACGATGATTTTGCCCATCATCCCACCGCCATCGAGATGACCCTGCAGGGTTTGCGTGCGCGCGGTGGCAATGGCCGGCTCATCGCACTGATAGAGCCGCGCTCAAACACCATGCGCATGGGTGAACACCGGGAACAATTGGCCGCGTCCACCGCCCAGGCCGATCGGGTGTTCTGGTTTCAACCCGAGGGCATGGCCTGGTCACTCGATAGCGTGGTCGCCGCCAGTGCGGTGCCCGCAACCCTGTCGCAGGATGTGGATGCGTTGGTGAAGCAGGTCGCGCTAGACGCCCGGCCAGGTGATCAAATAGTCATAATGAGCAATGGAAGCTTCAGCGGCGTCCACCAGAAATTGCTCACCGAATTGGAAGTGAGTTAAACGCATGATGTTCAGTACCTTATATGATCGACTGGTGTTGGCTAGACCCGGCCTGTCGCTGGCCTTGATGTTGGCCCTGGTGTGCGGCTTCGCCACGCAGTTGGACAAGATCAAGCTGGACGCCTCCGCCGACTCCCTGCTGTTACAGGGAGACCCCGCGCTGGAGTTTTTCCGCGAGATCAGCCGGGAATACAGCTCCGAGGAATTTCTGCTAATCACCTGGGCGCCCCATGCCGACCTGCTGGCACCGCAATCGCTGGAGCCCCTGGCCCGTATGGCCGATGAATTGCGTGCCCTGCCGGGAGTCTCCTCGGTGGTCACGGTGCTGGATGTCCCCCTGCTGTACAGCCCGCCCGTGAGCCTGTCTGATATTACCTCAGCCCGGCCGCTGCCCACTTTAATCGACCCCAACACCGATAGAAAACTGGCGCTGGCGGAACTGACCACCAGCCCTATTTATGCCGATTTGTTGGCCAGCAGGGATGGCCAGGTCAGTGCGGTTCAGATAAACCTGGTGCGCAATGAGCGCGCCAACGATTTACTCTACCAGCGGGAAAATCTGCGCAAGAAGCAGGCGCTGGAGGGCCTGTCCGGCCAGGAGGCGAGGACGCTAAGCGACGTCAAGGCGGCGTTTAAAATTGAGACGGGCCGGGCGCTGGCGGAGCAGAGCGCGCTGGTGGGGAGTGTGCGCGTCATTACCGCCGCCTACGCCCCCTACGCCGATCTGTTTGTCGGCGGCCTGCCCATGATTACCGCGGACATGGTGAGCTTTGTCAGCAGTGACCTGCGCCTGTTCGGGGCGGCCATTTTAGGCATTATGCTGGTTGTGCTGGCCATTATCTTCCGCCGGGTACGCTGGGTGGTCATTCCCCTGACTACCTGCATTGGCACCGTGGTGGTGATGTTGGGCCTGTTGGGCGCGCTGGACTGGCGGATGACGGTTATCTCGTCAAACTTTGTCGCGGTATTGCTGATTATCTCCCTGGCGTTGACCATTCACCTGATTGTTCGCTATCGGGAATTACATGCGGCCCAGCCCGACGGAGACATCCGGGAGCGTGTGCGGGCCATGGTGCAGCTGATGGCGGTGCCCTGTGTTTTCACCGGGATCACCACCATCGTCGCCTTTGTCTCACTGGTGGTATCGGGCATCCAGCCGGTGATTGATTTTGGCTGGATGATGACGGTGGGCATTGTGGTCGCCATGCTGATGGCCTTTGTGGTGGTGCCCTGCATGATGCTGGTCTGGCCCCAGGGTCGGGCCGTGGTCCACCAAGATGCCGATCAGGCGTTGACCGTGCATTTTGCCCGCGCCACCGATCGCCATGGCGGACTGATTCTGCTGGTCAGTGGTCTGCTGTTCGCGCTGACCTGCTATGGCGTCTCCCAACTGGTGGTGGAAAACCGTTTCATCGACTACTTCCATGAATCCACGGAAATCTATCAAGGGATGGAATTACTGGATGCAAAACTGGGGGGCACTATTCCCCTGGATATTGTGATCACCGCGCCAAACTTCGATGAGCCCCTGCCCGGTATCGCCCTGCCTAACCCGAACCTGGCGTCGGCGCCGGTGCCGGAGGATGACCCCTTTGCGGAGGAGGGCGACGCCTTTCTGGACGATGATTGGGGCGATGACGGTTTTGGCGAAGGCTTCGCCACCGGTTCAGAGCCGGCCTTTATACCCAGTTACTGGTTCAGCCTGGCGGGGATGCGCGAACTCGATGCTGTGCACAGTTATCTGGACGCCCTGCCGGAGACCGGCAAAGTGCTGTCGCTATCGACCATCTTTACCGTGGTCAAGGATTTGATGGGTGAGGATATTGGCGGCGTTGAGCTGGCGCTGGTGGAAAAGAGCCTGCCCGATAATATCAGGAGCATGATGGTAGACCCTTATTTTTCCAAGGCCCGCGAGGAAACCCGAATCACTGCGCGGGTGAAGGAAACCAGTAAAGAATTGCGCCGGGATGAGCTGTTGATTAAAGTTCGTGCCCATCTCATTGACGACCTGGGTTTTGCGCCGGAACGTGTTCAACTCACCGGCATGCTGGTGCTGTATAACAACGTGCTGCAAAGCCTGTTCCGCTCGCAGATTCTCACCCTGGGGGTGGTCTTTTTGGCGATCATGGCGATGTTCACCGTGCTGTTTCGCTCTTTTTGGCTGGCGCTGATCGCGCTGGCTCCCAACTTATTGGCGGCGGGACTGGTATTGGGCGTGATGGGACTGGTGGGCATTCCACTGGACATCATGACGATTACCATCGCCGCCATCGTGCTGGGCATAGGCGTTGATAACTGTATTCACTACGTGCATCGCTACAAGAAGGAGTTTCGGCTGGATCGGGATTACAAAGCGACCATGTACCGCTGTCACGGCAGTATTGGGCGCGCCCTGTACTACACCACGGTGACCGTGGTGATTGGCTTTTCCATGTTGACGCTATCGAATTTTAATCCCAGCATTTACTTCGGCCTATTGACCGTGCTGGCAATGATCGCCGCAGTGATTGGTGCGTTGATGTTGCTGCCCCAATTGATCATTACCTTTCAACCCCTTGGGCCGTCGGGGCAAGAGCGCGCGGAAGGAGCGGTTACTACACAGTGAAGGGTACGCTGGAAATTCCACTGTTCCCGCTATCGACGGTATTGGTGCCCTACGGGCGGATGTCGTTGCAGATATTTGAGCAGCGTTACCTGGACCTGGTGCGCAGTTCTATGAAGGCGGAAAGTGGCTTCGGCGTAGTGTGGATTCGCAGCGGCTACGAAGTCGCGGGTACGTCCAACCCCCAGCTGGAGCTGGGTGACTACGGCACTTACGCAAAAATCGTTGATTGGGATCAGCTTGCCAACGGCCTGTTGGGGATAAGCATAGAGGGGCGGGAGACGTTTTCCCTGGCTGAAACGCGAACCGGGCCTGCCAGCCAAGTGTTCGGCACTGTCACTTTTCGGCCGGATGTTACCGAGGCCGAGCTACAACCTAAGTGGAGCGCGCTAGTCGACGTGCTGCGGGGTCTGGAGTCTCACCCGCACGTGCAGCGTATGAATCTCGAAGTTGACTACGACAATGCCTGGCAGGTGGGGTATACCTTGATTCAACTGCTACCCCTGGGCGAGAGCGTCAAGTATGAACTGCTGGGCGCAGACTCGCTCGAGGTGATGATGGATAAACTGGATGCCACCTTGAACGAAATCAGCGGCTAGCACCCTCTAGCCCACACCAAAGGCGGGCAGCCAGCCGCCGGATTCTTTCCAGCGGTTGACGATGTCGCAAAACAGCTCTGCGGTGCGGTCGGCGTCGTAGGCCGCACTGTGCGCCTCAGCGTTATCGAAGCTGACACCGGCCTCTGCGCAGGCCTTGGCCAGCACGGTTTGGCCAAAGGCCAGGCCGGCCAAGGTGGCGGTGTCGAAGAAGGTAAATGGGTGGAATGGATTGCGCTTGATCTCGCAGCGGGCCACCCCCGCGTTGACAAACCCGGCATCAAAATGGGCGTTATGCCCCACTAAAATGGCGCGGCTGCAATTTCGGTCCTTGATCTCCTTGCGGATAACTTTGAACAGTTCCGTGAGTGCCTCCTGTTCGTCTACCGCTTCACGAAAAGGGTGGTAGGGGTCGATGCCGGTGAAATCCAGTGCGGCCTGTTCTAGATTGGCCCCCTCGAAGGGCTTCACGTGGAAGGCGTGGGTGCGATGAACCGCCAATTGGCCGTCCTCGTCCATGCGGACAATGGTGGCCGCGATTTCCAGTATGGCATCGGTACTGGCGTTGAAGCCGCCCGTTTCGATATCCACGATGACCGGGAGAAAACCGCGAAAGCGATTGCAGATTCGATGTTCAGAAGAGGGGTTCAAAGCGCCGCACTCTCCTGTTCTGCCACACACCAGGGCATGGTTTCACCCGCGCGCAGTGGTGTGAGCTTACCCTCGCCAAGTGGCAGCTGTGCTGGCACACTCCAGTTCTGTTTTTTCAGGGTAATGGTATCGGTGCTGCGCGGCAGGCCGTAAAAGTCCGGGCCATAATGGCTGGCAAACCCCTCCAGGCGATCCAGCGCGCCCAGCTGATCAAATACCTCAGCATACAATTCAATGGCGGCGTGCGCGGTGTAAACCCCGGCGCAGCCACAGCTGTTCTCCTTGTTGGCGGTGCTGTGGGGAGCGGAGTCGGTGCCCAGGAAGAATTTTGGGTTGGCCGAGATGGCCGCCTCGCGCAGGGCCACCTGATGGCTGTTGCGCTTCAATATCGGCAGGCAATAGTAGTGGGGCCGGATGCCCCCCACCAGCATGTCGTTGCGATTAAATAGCAGGTGGTGGGCAGTGATAGTGGCGGCGACCGTGCCGGGCATGGCGCTGACAAACTGCACGGCGTCCTCGGTGGTGATGTGTTCCAGCACAATCTTCAACTGGGGGAATTGCTTGACGATAGGCACCAGGTGGCGGTCTATGAACACTTTCTCTCTATCGAATATGTCGATATCGTGATCGGTCACTTCACCGTGGATAAGCAGAGGCAGACCGGCCTCTTCCATGGCGGCCAGAGTTGGGTACAGGCTCTCCAAATCGGCCACCCCGGCCTCGGAATTGGTGGTGGCGCCGGCCGGATACAGTTTTACTGCGTGCACAAAATCCGCAGCGGCCGCGCGTGCTATCTCGGCCGCAGTGGTGCGATCGGTGAGATACAGCACCATCAGTGGCTCAAATTGGCGGGACAATCCCGCCATCGCAGATAGAATACGCTGGCGGTAGGCCCCGGCTTCTTCAACGGTGGTGGCCGGCGGCGTGAGGTTCGGCATCACGATAACGCGGTGAAAATAGCGCGCCATATCGGCACAGGTATGTACCAGCGCTTCGCCGTCGCGTAGGTGTACGTGCCAGTCATCCGGGCGGGTAATGGTCAGTTCGGTCACATTGGGCCAGTTGTCGATAAGCGGAAAGTGAATGCTACCGTAAAGCCGCCTGCACGGGAATGGTAAGTGGCGCGGGCTGGGAATTAGGCATCGCCCAGAGTAGAATACCCGGCCTTTTATAGTGTGATGAATGTTAGTCGGCGACCCTGTCGGTATGACGATGATGGAGCAATAGATGTCTGACGTGAACAAAGTTGTGTTGGCCTATTCCGGGGGTTTGGATACCTCGGTAATCGTGCGCTGGCTACAGGACACCTACCAATGTGAGGTGGTGACCTTTACCGCCGATATCGGCCAGGGTGAAGAGGTAGAGCCCGCCAGAGCCAAGGCCGAAGCCCTGGGGGTCAAAGAGATTTACATCGATGACCTGCGCGAAGAATTTGTGCGCGATTTTGTGTTTCCGATGTTTCGCGCCAATACCATCTATGAAGGTGAATATTTGCTGGGCACATCCATTGCCCGGCCATTGATTGCCAAGCGCCTGATTGAAATTGCCAACGAGACCGACGCCGACGCGATCTCGCACGGGGCCACCGGCAAGGGCAACGACCAGATTCGCTTTGAACTGGGGGCCTATGCGCTCAAGCCTGGCGTGCAGGTTATCGCACCCTGGCGAGAGTGGGATTTGAGCTCCAGGGAATCGCTGATGGCCTACTGTGCCGAGCGCGACATTCCGGTGGATTTTGCCGGCCAGAAGAAAAAATCTCCCTACTCCATGGATGCCAACCTGCTGCATATTTCCTACGAAGGTGACATTCTGGAGGACCCCTGGGTGGAGCCCGAAGAGGATATGTGGCGCTGGAGTGTCAGCCCCGAAGCCGCGCCCGATCAGGCAATTTACATCGAGCTGGAATACCGGCGCGGCGATATTGTGGCGATTGACGGCGAGGCCATGAGTCCGGCTACTATGCTCGCCTACCTGAACGAGATAGGCGGTGCCAATGGCATTGGCCGCGATGACATCGTCGAAAACCGCTACGTGGGGATGAAGTCGCGTGGCTGTTATGAAACCCCGGGCGGCACCATCATGCTGCGTGGGCACCGGGCGATGGAGTCTCTCACCCTGGATCGCGAAGTCGCCCATCTGAAGGACGAGTTGATGCCGCGTTATGCGCAGATGATTTACAACGGCTACTGGTGGTCACCTGAGCGCCAAATGATGCAGGCCATGATTGACCAGTCGCAGGAATTTGTGAACGGTGTGGTGCGCTTGAAACTCTATAAAGGCAATGTTTCTGTGGTGGGGCGCAAGTCTGCTGACAGCCTGTTTGATGAGAGTATCGCGACTTTCGAAGACGATGCCGGCGCCTATAATCAGGCCGATGCCGAGGGCTTTATCAAACTCAATGCGCTGCGTATGCGCATCGCCGCCGGTAGAGGGCGCTCACCGCTGTAGTGCGACGATGATGAATTCAATTTGTGTGTACACGGGCTCCAGTGCGGGTGTGAATCCGGACTACCGACGGGCGGCAATCCGTTTGGCTACCATCATCGCGCAGCGTAACATGACCCTGGTGTACGGTGGTGGCCACGTGGGCTTGATGGGTATTGCGGCCGATGCGGCGCTGCAGGCGGGCGGTAAAGTGGTGGGTGTCATTCCGGCCGATATCGCCGAACGTGAGGTGGAGCACAAACAGCTCACCGAGTTGCATGTGGTCCATTCCATGCACGAGCGCAAGATGAAAATGGTTAAACTGTCCGATGGTATGGTGGCGATGCCCGGCGGCCTGGGTACGATAGAAGAACTGTTTGAAGTGCTGACGTGGGCTCAGCTGGGCTTTCACCAGAAGCCGGTGGGCCTGTTGAATGTGGCAGGTTACTTCGACCCCTTACTGGAATTCCTGGATCGTTCGGTAACTGAGCAGTTCGTCAAGCCGGAACACCGCGCCCTGCTGCTCACCGACACCAACCCGGAGGCTTTGCTTGACCGCATGGATGCCCTGGCCACCGACCAGGGCCTGGATTTGGAACACGCCTGAGCGGCATCGCCGCGCTTCAATGATCGCCGGTCAATGGCACGAACCGCACCGGCAATACCGAGCGCTTGTTGATCTGGCCGGCCTCGTCTACTTCAACCAGCAGCAATTCCTGATAGCCGTGCTCAGTGCCTACCGGAATCACCAGCTTGCCGCCATCGGCCAATTGCTGGAGTAGCGCCGGTGGAATCGTCTCGGGTGCGGCGGTGACAATAATACCGTCGAAGGGCGCGTGCTCCGGCCACCCCGCGTAGCCATCACCGGCGCGCACCGTGATATTGTTGTACCCCAATTCGGCGAGCACCGCCGCAGCGCCGGTTGCCAGCTCCGGAATAATTTCTATGGTGTAGACATGTTTTACCAACTGGGCGAGCACGGCGGCCTGATAGCCGGAGCCGGTGCCCACTTCCAAAATAATGTCGTCGGCCTGAGGTGCCAACAAATCGGTCATTAAGGCCACGATTAATGGCTGCGAAATGGTTTGGCCGGCCCCGATGGGTAGGGGGGTGTTGTAATACGCCTGCTGGCGGTAGGCCGGCGGCACAAATTTCTCTCGCGGAACCTGCGCCATGGCCCGCATCACCGCGTCACTTAGCTCGCTGCGCCCGGTGTACCCGGCGGAGTCGTGCACCGACTCCGCGATGGCCCGCAGCATTCCCTCGCGCTCTGCCAACAGGTCGGCGTTGTTTGTATTTAATGGCATCAATGCAATCACCAGTACTACCGGGATGAGCCAGTGCCACCATTTAGCGCGCTTGCCCATGGTCTTAGTGTAGACCCTGACAGCGGTTTTTCCATGTCCGCTCGCAGCGGTGCTCACTGCCCGACGCTAGTGAAAGTCGCGCGACTGCACCGGCAGTGATTCCAACTCGCCGCTGTAATCGAGCAGGGTGCCGGCAATGATATGGATGACATTGTCTTTGGTCTCCAGGGTGCCCTTCACCAATAGCAGCTTTGCGGTCATCAGGGCCTGGCGAAAATGCTCCTGGGTGCGCTTCCACACCACAATATTACTGTTGCCAGTTTCATCTTCCAGGGTTAGAAATAGCACACCGGATGCGCTGCCGGGGCGCTGCCTGCAGGTGACCAGCCCCGCGATGCGCACGAAACGATTATTGCCAAGTTCAGCCAGCTCGCTATGGCGTTTGCAGCGATTAAAGGGATAGCGCTCGCGCAACAGGGCCATGGGGTGGGCTCGCAAAGTGAGGCCGGTGGATTGGTAGTCGGCCAGCACCTCCTCGGCGATGCTGGGGGTGGGCAAGATGACATTGTCGTTGAAGAAGTCTGCGCGCTGCTGACGCTCGCCCTGTAGCAGGGGCTTGGGTGCCTCCAATGCCATGATTTGCCACTGGGACTGAAAGCGGTGACCACTGAGTGAAGCCAGCGCGTCGGCGGCGGCCAGCGCCTCCATATCGCCCTTGCCCAGACTGGCCCGATGGCGCAGATCGGCAATTTGACGGTAGGGCGCTCGACGCTGCTCTACAATGCGCCCGGCGCCGCTCTTGCTCAAACCTTTGACCAGGCGCAGGCCCAGTCGAATGGGCGGCTGGCCCTGGGTGTTGGTGCGACTGTCCAGCAGTTGGTGATCCCAGTTGCTCTGGTTGACGTCGACCGGAAGAACAGTGACCTGATGGCGCCTGGCATCCTGGACTAACTGAGAAGGGGAGTAGAAGCCCATTGGCTGGCTGTTGAGTAGCCCGACATAAAAGGCCGCCGGGTGATGGCGCTTAAGCCAGGCGGAAATATAGGCCAGTAAGGCAAAACTGGCGGAGTGAGATTCCGGGAAACCATAGCCGCCAAAGCCCTTTATCTGCTCGAATAGTCGCCTGGCAAAACCTTCATCGTAACCGCGCTGCAGCATGCCCTGAACCAACCGCGTTTCGAAGTGAAGCAATTTGCTGTTTTTGCCCCAGCTGGTAATGGCCCGGCGCAACTGATCGGCCTCGCCACCACTGAAACCGGCGGCCACCATGGCCAGTTTAATGACCTGTTCCTGAAAGATGGGCACTCCCAGGGTGCGGCTCAATACCGCTTTGATCGCATCACTGGGGTAGGTGACTTTTTCCAGACCCTGTCTGCGCCGCAAGAAGGGATGCACCATATCGCCCTGAATGGGGCCGGGCCGAACAATGGCAACCTGAATCACCAGGTCGTAAAAACAACGAGGTTTTAGCCTGGGTAACATGGACATCTGGGCCCGGGACTCGATCTGGAATACGCCGATGGTGTCGGCCCGCTGCAGCATGCGGTAAGTGGCGGCATCGTCTTTGGGGATATCGCTGATCGATTGAATGGTGGGGCAGTAGCGGTGTATCAGTTGCAGGCTTTTGCGAATCGCCGACAACATACCCAAAGCCAGTATATCGACCTTGAGCAGGCCCAGGGCCTTTATGTCCTCTTTGTCCCACTGGATAACGGTGCGATCTGCCATGCTGGCATTTTCCACCGGTACCAGCGTGGATATGGGGCTGCGCGTGATAACAAAGCCCCCCACGTGTTGTGACAGGTGGCGGGGAAAGCCCAGGATCTGCTGCACCAGTTGGTAAAACAGCTGCGCCTGGCGACTGTGGCCGGCAATGCCCTGCTCCTCAAAGCGCTTGACCAGATCCTGGCTGCGATCCCACCAGGCCAGGGACTTGGCCAGGTCGTCGACGAAGGTGGCGTCCAGTCCCAGGGCCTTGCCCACATCGCGCACGGCACTGCGGGAGCGGTAGGTGATGACTGTGGCGGCCAGTGCGGCCCGCTTGCGGCTGTACTTTCGGTAGATGTACTGAATGACTTCCTCGCGCCGCTCGTGCTCAAAGTCGACGTCGATGTCGGGGGGCTCGTCGCGCTCCCTGGAGATAAAACGCTCGAATAGCAGGGATATTTGCGAAGGGGACACCTCGGTAATAAACAGGCAGTAACACACCACCGAGTTGGCCGCCGAGCCGCGCCCCTGGCACAAAATTTTGCGCTCTTTGGCAAAGCGCACAATGTCGTAGACGGTGAGAAAGTAGTACTCGTAGTTGAGCTCTTTTATCAGCTGCAGCTCTTTTTCAATGCGCGTTGCAATGTCTTCGGGCACTCCCCCGGGCCAGCGCACCTTGCTGCCGGCTGTGACTAATTCCCGCAGGTAGCTGTTGGCGCTGTGCCCTTCGGGCACAACTTCTTCGGGATATTCATAGCGCAATTCATCCAGGGTGAAATGGCACATACTGGCGATGCGCTGGGTTTCTTGCAGCAGGGCGGGAGGGTACAGTCGCTGCAATTTATGGCGGGAGCGCAGGTGCTGCTGACTGTTGGCCAATCGTTTTGTGCCGAGTTGGTCGATGCGGGTGTTGTGCCGCAGGGCGGTGAACACGTCGTGTAAAGGCTTGCGGCTGGCGCAGTGCATTTGCACGTTGCCGCAGGCTACCATCGGAATAGACAGGTCACTGGCCAGGCCGTGCAGCGCCATATAGCGGTTGCTTTCATCGTTGCCCAGCAGATGGCTGACGCCCAGCCACAGGCGGTTTTTGCACAGGCGCTGAAGTTGTAAGCCATAGGCGCGTGTGGCGTCATCATCACTGCGGGGCAGCCAGATCAGCAGGCAGCGCTTCAAATGAAAAATAACATCGCGCATAGTGGCGCGATACTCTCCCTTGGGGCTGCGGCGCCTGGCCATGCTAATGAGGCCGGACAGCTCACTGTAAGCCGCCCGGGAGGGGACAAGAGCCAGCAGTTTTACCCCCTCTTGCAAATTAAGTTCACTGCCGATGATTAACGGTATACCCACTTCTTTTGCCGCGACGTGCGCCTTAACCACACCCGCAAAAGAACACTCGTCGGTGACGGCAATGGCGGAATAGCCAAGTTCAGCCGCTCGCTCCACCAGCTCAAAGGGGTGGGAGGCGCTTCTCAGGAAACTGAAGCTGGTAAGGCAGTGGAGTTCGGCGTAGGACATAGTATACTGTATATTTGTACAGTATTGGGAATTTGTCAATTTCTTTGAAAAATATTGCTATGGGCTAACTGTCCAGAGGGCTCTCATATCAAGCAATTGAATTTAACAACTCCAATTCACACCACAAGACTGCCCGCCAAATGACTGAGGAATGCCTCGACATGGCCCATGTTCATGTCTTTTGGATGCTTTTTACTATGAAAATAGATGAATCGCTTCACCCGGTAGAGATAGGTTTGCTCGGTGCGATAGGCAAGGCCGGCATCACGTATATGCTGGCGTAACTGATCCAGAAAACGAACGGGTATTGCAGGAATGCGGGGGCGAATATCATCCATGATTATCGTCGTTTCATATGAGTGGGAATCAGTATCGGAGAAGCTTCAATATCCGTCAACGATCTAAATCAGCCACCACTATCTATATATTTGTGAAAGAAAGGCGTTAGTCCGTTGATTTATATGGGGAGGTAACTATGATCAAAGGAAAAGATAGAAATGTTGGTTGTGAATCGAGTAAATAAAGTAACTATCGCCAAAAAGTGGGGGAAATTAGGCTTTCCTGGCCGAAGTTTCGACCAAATGGTTTACGTTATCCTGGCCCCCGATAGGAGGCCATTGTGATAGGAAGACCATGGCTTACTAATTAGCGGTTATGAGGCATCGCAATTTATGGAAGTAACAGAGATCTCACTCGCCAAATATACAGATGCTAGAGAAATTTCTTTACTCTCAAAAAATCTCATTGAATATGAACTACCTACTACTAAATATACAGAAAAAAGAGTTAACGACGCAATTAGGCATGAGTCCAAAAATGTGGCAGTAATGAAGCAAGGGGAAAATATAATTGGTTTTGGTATCATGACATATCATGATGATTCAGCAAATTTAGACTTGCTAGCTGTTCTACCGGAGTACGAAGGTACCGGGTTAGCTCAAGAGGTTGTCGTCTGGCTCGAGGAAGTTGCTTTAAATGCTGGCATATTTGACATTAAAGTTCAGGCAAGAGAAAGAAACCAGAAAGGTATCAAGTTCTATAAAAAACTAGGATACAAAATAATTAAAAAAGTTCCACGAGTTTATGGCGTCGAAACTCAAGTTAGAATGGCTAAAAAATTATGTTAAGTAAACCCGCTCATAACAAGGTAAAGCACGAGAGCCAGCAAGCTGACTGGACCTACGTAAGCTGCGCTTACTCCGGCCCGTGTTTACGGCGTTACATGTCGGTCAAGTTCAATGAGTGCAATACAGTTGAGGCTTAAACTATGAACCGGAAAATATTTAGTGGTATTTCACTTTTATTGATTGCGATGTGCTTCAGTTCGCTGTCTAATGCCGACACCGTTTGGATTGATGTACGGAGCGTGGTCGAGCACAGTATTGACAGTATCGAAGGGGATGTTCGCATTTCAGATGGAGATATTGTTTCGGAGGTTAGTGAAATGTTTCCTGATAAAAGTACGGAAATTCGCTTGTATTGTCGCAGCGGAGGGCGCGCGGGGAAAGCAATGTCCGCGCTGAGAAAAGCTGGATATACCAACGTATCAAACGTGGGTGGCATTAACGATGCACGTAAAGAAAGAGGCTTAAGTGAGTAAGTCTGAATTTCAAATTGGCAAAAAACATGTAACAAGTCAGGGTTTGGGACTGCCTTACGGCAGCCCCAACCTGAAGCGTTATGTGCCAAAGCGAGGTGATTCGGGAAATCTCCATGTCTAAGGTAGCAGAGGAAAGCTTCTTCGCGCTGGTAATGTCTCGTCCCGTGGTAACGAATGCCATCAAGGTGGCACTGGTTGTAGGAACCATCTTGGCATTCATTAACTACGGAGGAAAAATATTGACTATATCGCTTTGGGAATGATAAGAAACAATGGAATTTAGATCATACAAGAACCGGCAGTACGTCCCTGCGGCGCCGCTGCGGCAGGGCGTTATAGGGCAGCCGATCGTCCGCTGGTAGGAGCAGGCAGCATGCAACATTCGATAAGACTTTTTATTTGTGCAATTGCGTTTCTTGCTGGTCTCACACCGGCCCTGGGCGGTGCTCAAGATACTGAAGCAGAGCCAGGGTCGTTGCTTATCCGTGGCGGCTGGTTGTTTGACGGCGTCAGCGACACCCGCCGGCGCAACAGCGGCATCCTTATTCGGGACGGTAAAATAGTAGGCGTTGATGTTCCTGCTAACCAGCTGAACTCAGCTCACGCTACAATCATTGAGTTAGCCGATTCAGAAACCATTCTGCCTGGCCTGATCGACTTGCACGCACACTACAACCTGGATCTGATTGACAAAGGGCGTGTAGAGGAAGTTGTTTATAACGGCATCGTGTTTCTTGCGAATGGCGTGACCGCCACTTGGTCAGCGGGCGAATTTTATCCTGAGCGTGTCATTGCGCAGCGGGAGCGAATTGAAGCGGGCGTCGCTATCGGGCCGCGCATATTTGTATCCGGCCCCTATTTCGGCGCTTTTCGCTGCGAGTATCAAGTCAAGGTGGCCGCCGATGAATGTGTCGCCTGGCCAAATGACATCTCGGAACAAGAGATTCGAGACGAAGTCGACAAGTGGGCCCAACAAGGCGTTGTTAGTATCAAGATAAAGCAGGCAACACCGGGTGAGGCAAAAATTATCATTGAGCAAGCGCATAAGAACGGTATGACAACCGCCGGGCATCTTGCCAATTACAATGCGGAGTATGATGTCGCTACGCGTGATGCCATCCTGATGGGTATGGATCGCATTGAGCACCAACTCACCCTTGCCCTTGAGCCCGGAGACGCGCGAGGTGCAGAAATGCGTGAAATAGTGGATCTGATGATCAAGCACCAGGTGTACTACGACGCGAACTTGCAGATGTATGGTGGTATCAATCTGCGCCGGGCCCATTCCTCTGAAATGATCTGGACTGAGGAAGCAAAGTATTTCACTCCCTACGCGCAGACACTCCTTGAGCGGCGCGGGCCCCCGGAGCCCGAGTCGGATGAGCCGGAGTTTAACCAGCGGATGACAGAGCTCATGGCGCTCTATGAAGCAGGAGGTGAAAACCTTCTGATTGTTGGCACCGATGAGCCAGTCTATACCAGCATGCTGCCGGGCTTTGCATATCACAGAGAATTGCTCGCTATGACCTATGCGGGATTACCCCCGGTCGCTGTTCTGAAAGCGGCAACCATAAACGGGGCCACTGCCCTTGGCGTTGCCGACAGGCTGGGTTCTGTCGAAGTTGGCAAATTTGCCGATCTGGTGGTGGTCAATGGCAATCCCCTGAAGGACATTAAGACCGCACGTAGTATCCGGTTTGTAGTGAAGGAAGGTGTGGTTCATGATCCAAAGACCTTGCTCTTTTCAGCGGAAGGAAAGATAGGACCTGCTGGCCCCGCTGATCATGCAGACTGGGAGCTCAACGTTAAACCGCTGCGAGAGGAGATAGGCAGGGTTCTCGAATAGCAGACTTATGCTATTGCTCGATGTATGGTAAGGAGCCCAATAACAAGAAAGGCAGCGGACGCATAAATGCTCCGCTGCTTTAAGCGTTATGTGAACCAGTAAGGCGAGCAATGGACATACCGGAAGTATATCGCGATTTGTTGAGAGGCATAGGGCCAACTATGTTCAGTGTACTTGCCAAGGATGGAACGGTGCAGTCGTCATTAGTCTGGAGCGATCTGGAGAATGGCTTAATCAGCATTAGTATGTCAAACACTGCGCCAAAACTGAAAAGTCTCGTAAGAAACGGGAAGGCTACAATACTCAAGGTTGATCCAGAAAATGAAGACAACTACATATCTATACGCTGCTCACTCGTGCGAGTAGATTCAGACGGAGCAATAGCACACTTGGATAAACTTACACATAGGCATTGTGGGAAGGAAAAATGGTACGGCGATGTGGTCCCAGAGAACGATGAAGGGAAAAAGAGTGAGGTAGTTGTATACCTGAAACCGGAGAAAGTGTATTGCACATAACAAATATAGTCAGCATCGCCCATTCGGGGCTGGACGGCTTTTTCGTGGCTTCTCCACTCCAAAACCGCCGCTGCTATAGGCGTTATGTTTTTAGTTCAAAAACGAGGAGATTGCGATGACTTTGATAATTGAAAAAGGACACTTCGACGGATTAAGTGGCGCCCTCGAAGACATTAATGAAAAGGGGTTGTTTCCAACAACATATGCCACAGATCATGCAACCGCTGCAGATTTACATTGGCACAGTGAAGAAGTGTTAGCCTACATGATTCAAGGTAAAACTTATTTTCTAGACGCTGACGGGCAACAGCATCAACTAGAAGTTGGCGATCTAATAACCGTTCCCGCACGTACTTTGCACGCTGAAGGTGAAATAAACGAGCCCGTAGTTATGCTTATTGGGCTAAAAGATGCACTTACAATGGATCAATTTTTACTGAAACATGATCCGGCTGAATTACAGGATTAGTCAATTTCGTCATAAATATAGGCAACGGGAATGAGCGGTGCATCCGAAACATAACAACACGCCCTGAGGTGGACCACAACCACAATGTCACCCGTTGACTGCGTAGCTTAGTAACGGTGAGCCCTTTGATTTTAGGGCTTCCAGGTACCTTGATTCATCGTATGGTGTTTTTGATTTCCAGCACTTAAACG
>SMVB01106502.1_pt1 | contig 38423 bp, 35 predicted proteins | sample 2456461 | NCBI WGS metagenome assembly SMVB01 (sample SAMN11095934, study PRJNA526329) | marine sediment metagenome | biome: Marine sediment; feature: Surficial sediment; material: Deep marine sediment; isolation source: Hadal surficial sediment | place: Pacific Ocean | collected 2014-05 | depth...
GGTCGGATATATTCGTCACTCTCGAATACGGGATCAGTTGTATAGACCGTCTTGTTTGTGATTTTGGTATTCGTCGGGGATTTTTGCTTAGCAGGGATATTCACCTCGGTTTTCAATAATCTCAATTTCACTCCATTTGCTTGTTCCTGAGGTATTGGTGCTTGTTTTTCCTCTGGTGAGTTCTATTGGAGTTGCCGGCGGACCTTGAGGTCTTTTCTTTCTGTCGCAATATTGATGAATTAAGGCAACTAAATAATCCACCATTTCCCCTGACTCCTTACGGGAACGAAGGTAATTGACCAAATCAAAGTGCATCCTGTTCGCGCTTTGATATCGTTGCCGGATGTCGGGTTCCAGGGCATTTGAGATGATTTTGTCGAGCGGCTGGGGAAACGATGGGTCTTTGACGGCTTTTTTAAACATCCTGGCATTCTTACCAGCAGCATAAACATCTTCCCGGGAATTGAAGATTCTCTGACCGGATAACGCTTCGTACAAAACGAGTCCCAATGAAAATAAGTCTGTGCGATGGTCCGGAATGTTTCCTCTGATCAATTGCTCCGGAGCCATGTAGGGAATTTTCCCCCGTAATTTGGTGCTTTTCTTTTCCGTTTTTTGATGGAGTTTGACTGAGGAGATTCCAAAGTCGATAAGCTTTACGCCTCCATGGCGGGTAATCATGATATTGGATGGAGAAACATCTTGATGGACTAAATTAAGGGGTTTATTGGTCAGCGTGTCCAAACGCTGATTAGCATAGTCGAGGGCAACGCAAACTTCAGCGATGATATAGGCAGCTAAGTAAGGTGACATTTTCTGCCCTGCTTTTCTAAGACTTCGAAGGATTCTCTCTAAATCGTAGCCATCAATATATTCCATTATGATGTAGAGGTGGCCGTCGGTCGTCTTTTTGAGGTCGTAGATATGGACAATATTGTTGTGATTCAATTTTGCTACATTCAGCGCCTCCTCGTGGAACATCTCGAGGAAGTTTTCTTCCCCAACAAGTTCGGGTACAATTTTTTTAATCGCAATTGGTTTGTTAAGCCTTTTATCCAAACCAAAATATACGATTCCAAATCCACCTCTTTTGATCTCGTGAACGATTTCGTATTTGTTGTCAAGGATTGTATTGTCAAAGGGTGTCATTTTAAGAAACTAATTCCGGGGGTGTTTTTGAATTATTTTTCAGAAAAAACCAGTTAAAGTATTTAAAATCAGTCAACAAATGTGCCAATAGAACAAGGACTCAGATATATCCTTGCATTTACACACGTTAGGACTTGTTTGCGTATTTTATGCAATGAAAAAAGTAAGTGTGTAAAATCGTGACAAATGATCGGAATTTGTACGTTTCAGTTGAGTTGAGTTTTATCCAAAAATTACCCGTTTTCTTAAAATGTTTTAAATTGCAAATATGTGCGTTTCTCTTTTTTGCTTGCATTTATAATGGTTTTGTCCTATCTTTTTTAAGTTCAAGCCTTAAATAAAAAAGTACTTACATTGCTTAACATGGCAGAGAGTGAGCAAGAAAATTTTTTGTCCCCTTCCCAGGCTTCAGAGGACTCGTCGCAGGAACTTGATTACCTGCGTTCTAAAGTTTCAGATCTCTCAAGCTTAATTGAAACCAGTATCATTATCAATTCCACGCTCGAGTTAGATGCGTTGGTTAGACTCGTTATGGAAAAAGCCCAGAGTGTCATGAAAGCGGAAGCTAGCTTCGTCATGCTTCTAAATAAAGAAGGAGACGGTTTAGAATGTACCGTGGCGTTAGGGGAGGTAGGCGATCAAGTTAAGAAAATACAGTTGAAGATCGGCGAGGGAATCGCCGGCTGGGTAGCTCAGCATGGCAAACCGCAAATTGTTCCTGACGTTTCAAACGACCCGAGGTTTTCATCGAAAACAGATAACTCAACCGGATTTCAGACCAGGTCTATTCTGGCAGCGCCTTTAATGGTTAAAGACAAAGTCATTGGAGTCGCAGAGGTAATCAACCCTCTCGATGGTAAGCCTTTTGACAACGACGACCTGGATTTATTTTCCACGTTTTGCCGCCAGGTGGCGATGGCAATTGAGAATACCCGGATGCACAAGCTGAAAATGGAACAACAGCGGCTGCAACATGAGTTGGAATCGGCCAAGATTATTCAAGAAAGTTTCATGCCGGAAAGTCTTCCCAATTTGGCAAACCCGCAATTTTCAATCGCGGCTAAAAGTTTGCCTGCCGCGATGGTTGGAGGCGACTTCTATGATTTTATTGAATTTGACAGTAACACACTCGGGGTTGCTGTGGGTGACGTGACCGGGAAAGGCGTGCCGGCAGCACTTTATATGGCGAGACTGGTTAGTGATTTTCGACAACATGCCCAGAGGTCAAGATTGCCTTCGGTTGTCTTTGAATCGCTGAACAGATTACTGGTTGAGAGAAGTCGCCGGGGAATGTTTGTTACGATGCAGTATGGAATCTTGAATGCTGAGGACGGCAAGTTTGTATACTCAAATGCCGGACACATCCCGTATATTAGAATTAGTAATAAACTCAAAATTGAATTGCTTTCAGGCGCCAAAACGATTCCCTTGGGTATTGCTCCTGAGTTGGAGTTCGAACAAGCTTCGGTTCAATTAAAAAAAGGCGATTTTGTTGTGTCGATTACTGACGGAATCATCGAGGCAAAAAACAGGGCAGGGGAAGAATATTCCTTAAATAGAACCTTAGATATGCTCTCTAAATCCAAAGGAACGGCTGAAGAGATGGTAGAATCTTTAATAGCTGATGTTCAAGCTTTTTCCGAAGGGACAGACCAACATGATGATCTAACAGTTCTGGCAATGCAATGGAATTAACTCCGGAATTATTTACCCACTTATCAGTCAACACCAATTACCTTGGAGAGAGGTTCTTTGAGTGAAATTGAGATAAAACTGCCGAGTGATCCGAAATTTTTGAAAATAATACGAGGTGGAATCTCCCATATAAGTGAAATCTGCGGTTTTTCCAGCGAAGAATCCAATGCCGTCACGAGCGCTGTCGATGAAGCCGCCTCCAACATCATCAAGCATACATACAACGGCGCAAAAAACAAATTGATCATTGTCAATTTCAGGATTCTTGAAGACAGACTGGAAATTGTTTTGCGGGATTTTGGCGAGAAAGTGGATCCGGAAACAATTAAGTCACGAGATCTAAATGAAATACGGCCGGGTGGCCTGGGAGTTCATCTCATAAAAAGTACAATGGATGTGGTTAACTATGATAATTCTTTTGAGGTGGGAAATCAGCTCACAATGGCTAAGTATTTGCCAGGGAAGAAGGAGAAATAATGTTAGACGTAAAAACCAAAAGCCAGGATTCTATTGCAATAATAGAAATTGATGGTGAGGTAGACCTGTATTCGTCACCCGCTTTGCGCAAGGCGCTTCTGGAAATGACCAAGGCTCAAAATAAGGCCATTCTTGTAGACCTAGCAAGAGTAAAATACATGGACAGTTCCGGCGTGGCTACCCTGGTGGAGGCTCTGCAGCAAGTCAGTAAATATGAAGGGAAACTAAAATTAGCAAATTTGCGTGATGCGGTTAAGAACGTCTTTGAGCTCAGTAGATTAGACAAAGTATTTGATATATATGAATCAATTGAAGATGCAAAGAAAAGTTTTTGAATATGGAAATTGTAATCAAAATCTTTGGTAGTATTGGCCGGGGTGCAAATTCGTTTTTTGGTCATGTGAGCCGCATTTCCAGTCTTGTTTCTGATACGTTTTACTGGATATTTGTAGCGCCATTTAAAGGAAAACCTATCAGATGGGAAAGCACTTTGGTACAGATGGTCAGGACGGGCTATGAATCCTTGCCCATTGTTTGTTTAATCGCATTTTTTGTTGGTCTTATCATTGCGATGCAGTCAGCCTATCAGCTCAAGCAATTCGGTGCTACAATTTATGTGGCAAATTTAACAGCCGTCTCAATTACAAGGGAGCTCGCCCCGCTTCTAACCGCAATTGTTATTGCCGGACGAAGCGGTTCAGCAATTACCGCAGAAATCGGCACAATGAAAGTGTCGGAAGAAATTGACGCGTTGAAAACGATGGGGCTGAATATCATAAGTTATTTAGTCGTTCCAAAAACATTAGCCATGCTTATCATGCTGCCCTGTCTCACAATAATAGCAGATTTCATCGGTGTTCTCGGCGGTTATGTGATTTCTATGGCGACGCTGGATATCGCTAGCGTTCGATATGTTAATCAAACAGTTTCTGCTCTTGAGTTCATAGATGTATTTGGCGGAATAGTGAAGAGTGTTTTTTTTGCATTGATTATTGCCGTCATCGGCTGCTATGAAGGGCTTAATGTTGAGGGAGGTGCGGAGGGTGTGGGAAAATCTACAACCAAATCTGTTGTCACGTCCATTTTTTTAATAATTGCCGCCGACGTATTTTTTACCGGACTATTTTTTGCGAGTTTCTAAAATGCAGGAACCCATTATCAAGGTAAAGGATTTGGTGGTAAAGTATGGTACCAGGACAGTGTTGAATGGTGTTAACCTGGAAATTTTTAAAGGCGAGTCAATCGCCATTCTTGGTAAATCCGGATGTGGGAAGAGCACGTTGCTGCGGCATCTCATCGGACTTTCACAGCCGACCAGCGGTCAAGTTATTGTTAAAGGTCAGGATATTACCTCGATGGATGAGGATGAGAAAACGGAAATTTTAAAAAAACTAGGCATGCTGTTTCAATCCTCGGCCTTGTTTAATTCAATGACCATTGGAGATAATGTTGCACTTCCTCTGCGGGAACATACTCCGCTGGAAGAAAGCACCATCAATATCATGACGAACATGAAGTTGGGCCTGGTTGGCCTGTCCGGCTTCGAGGATTTCAAACCTTCCCAGCTGTCGGGCGGGATGAAAAAACGTGCCGGGTTAGCAAGGGCGATCGCTATGGATCCGGATATCCTGTTTTGTGATGAACCCTCGGCCGGCCTGGACCCGGTAGTCGCGGCTGGCCTGGATCGGTTAATTCTTGAACTGAAGAAAGCTTTCAAAATGACCATTGTTGTGGTGACCCATGAGTTGGCTTCAGTGGCAATAATTGCCGATCGAGTCGCCATGATGCATGAAGGAAAAATTATGGCCATAGGGACGCTCCAAGAATTAAAAAGTCAAAATAACCCGCTGATGCGGCAGTTTTTCAATAGAGAACCGGATGATGAAGAATTGGCCAGGGAAAGACAAGTTAGTTCATTATTTGGAAAGGCTTAAAACACATTATGGATTTTCAAGCGAATGAAATCAAAGTCGGGGCAACCATTTTTTTTGGTGCAACCTTTCTAATTATATTCTTAATCGCCATCTTTGGGATTAGTTTTGGCGAGGAAACCAACGAATACCAGATCTACTTAAATAATATTGGCGGTATTGATCGAGGTTCTTTGGTAAAATATGGCGGCATGGATGTCGGCACGGTTTCAGAAATCGCTTTGCCTGATAACGAAAAGTCCGGCATCGGCCTGAAAATAAAAGTGGCCAAGAAAGCACCTGTTCGGATTGACTCAGAAGCCTTTGTTACCTCCATTGGACTCATGGCTGATCAGCATATTGAAATTTCGAGCGGTACCCCCGGCGCTCCTCTTCTCCAACCGGGCAGCGTTTTGAAAAGCAAGGAAGTGCTGAATTTTATGCAAATGGCCGAACCACTTTCTGAGGTGAGTGATCAACTGCAGGAAATGATGGATGGTCTCAACGCCCTGCTAGGGGATAAAAACCGTCAGCATTTCTCTTCAATGATGGCAAACATGGATTCACTTTCAAGTGAAGGCCGAAAAAGTTTTTTAAAATTATCAACCAACCTGGAAATATTGACTGACCGTTTTGCAGCGGTTGGCAAAAGTTTAGATGAATTGATGGCCAGGGGCGTTCTTGAAAAATCACTCGAAAACGTTGAAACCACAACTGAAGAAGCGCGGGTCTTAATAACTGCGATTCAAAATTTAGTAAGTGAATTTCAAGGTGTGGTTTCTTCAAATGGGACAAGTATAGTGGATATTATGGAAAATTTTCAATTTGCTTCTCAAAATTTGGAAGAGTTTACTAGAATCGTAAAAGAACGGCCATGGCTTTTAGTGAGAAAAGCAGCGCCTCCGGAAAGAAAGATGCCTTAAATGGTTAAAATAAATTAAAGGGTTCGTGAATGAACAAAACCAAGATTGCAACCGCATGTTTTGTCGTTTTAGGGTTACTTGCCAATTGCGGCAGTGTGCCCCAGACTTTTTATTACCGCGTCGATTATCAAATCGAGGACTTACGCAACGGGAACCAAGCAATTCCTTTCACACTTGGCATCAGCCAGTTTGATGCGGATGTTCTTTATGAGGGAGATCGTATTGTTTATCGGCAGTCACCCTACCAGGTTCAGTTTTATCATTACCGGAGATGGATTGCTGCGCCAAAGAAAATTGTCACCGAAAAAGTCTTAAAGCAGTATCAGGCAAGCGGGATATTTGCGAATGTCGTTAGTATGCCTTCCGTCACAAAAAGTGATTACACGCTTAAGGGAGAAATTCAAGCGTTTGAGGAGTGGGATGAGGGAGACAGCTGGTATGGGCTGGTTACCATAGAATTTAAATTGCAGAACACGGATCTCGAAATTGTTTGGAAAAAGTCGCTCTCGGAAAAAACTTTAATAGAAAAAAAAGAACATATCGAAATTGTAAAAGCAATAAGTCGGAGTCTGCATAAGGTGGTTAAGAGATCTATCGAAGAAATAAAGAACCATTTGAAATTGGAAAACAATATCTCAAGCCAAGATAATAACTAAGCCTAATATTAGAGGTTCCTGCAGAACAAAGAAATAAGAAGAATTGGTGAAAACTTGACGAGAAAACTTGACGTCAGGCTTCTTGCCGAAACCAATCAGCTATGGGTGGATAAAGTTAAGCGGGGTAAATTACAGAAGATTTGTACTATCGAATAAACGTTATCCCAATTTCCGTTCCAACGCTCCGAGAACGAAAAGAAGATATTCCATATTTAGTCGGGCATTTTATCGGAAAACATGGCAAGAAAAATGGGTATGCGGCTAAATCTATTCCTAAAAGAGCATCTGCCATTTTGATAAATTATAATTGGCCCGGTAACGTCAGGGAGGTTGAAACGCGATTGCAAGAGCAGTCACTTTAAGTTCCGAAAATGAAATTATGCCGGAATTTTCACTGCTTGAGATCCGGCAACAGAAACTGATTTTGAGAACCCGAAGCAAGTGAAGTTGGCGGAAACCGAAAAGAAGATAATTATAGAAACCTTAGAGCGGATGAATGGCAATAAAAAAGAACCGCCAGGAAATTTGGGATCTCAAAGACCACTCTTTGGCATAAGCTAAAATATATTGCACCCTAATCCACGGATTGATTTTTTATTCACAACTGATTAAGCAGGAGAGCTTGGATGGTCCGCAACTCAGCAGAACCAAAAACTACTTTTAAAAACATAATATTCAGGGGAAGTTTTTTAGCACTCGCTTTGGCAATAATTTTCTTGTTTTCTTATAATTTTTTTGGCGTCAATACGATTCAAGAAAATTCGAAGTTGAGGGTTTTAGAAAAATCACTGCAGGATATTCGGGCCGCAATGAATGTAGATAGCGTGCGTCAGTACAATATCCAAAAAATCATGAAAATTATAGACAAATACAACCCGAGTATGCCTTCCGGGATTAAATACGAAATTGCTGACGAAATTTATAATATGAACGTTAAATACACAAACCTCGATGTTGATTTGATCTGCGCAACAATTACTCACGAAAGCGGCAGCACTTGGGAGGCCGAGATAGTTTCAGAATCCGGCGCCATGGGATTAATGCAGGTCATGCCCGCTTTAGGATTGTGGATTGCCCATTATGAAGGTGTCACCTGGACCTCGCCCGAGGAAATCCTTTTTAACCCAATTTACAATATCAGAATCGGCAGTAGAATGCTGTCAACTTTCATAAATATGTATGATTTGGAGGGTGGCCTGGCAGCTTATAATGGTGGTGAAAAAAGAGCTGCTATCTGGATAGCAAACGATAAAGCTGATGGCATTCTTTGGTCTGAAACTAGTAATTATATTCCGCATATTCTGAAGTACTACCAAGAATTTAAGACATTGACACTTTAAATCAAACAATTTCTTAGACTATAGAAGGCTGGATTTGTTGCAGCTCTGTTTATTGATAAGTAGTCTTGGCTTGATCCGGTGATTCAGTTCACACAATTTACTCCTAACGATCTCTATTCTGAATCAGGTTACGCGGTTTTAGAAAAAAGCAAATTCTGCCGATGACTTGAAGAACAAACCCCATTTAAAAACAAAATAAGACTTCTTAGTTGATTTTTACTTGGGTTGCTAATTGCACATTTTAATGAGAGTCGTTTGGTGAAATCAAAGTGAGAGTTTGAGCAAACACCTCTACATCATAAACCTGATTTTTAAATCTCTGGAATCCATCGGTGATTTGACTGAAGTTTTTCGGAAGATTTCTTCATTATTAAATGAGGTGATCCGATTCGATTCATTTCAGGCCGGCTTTTATAAAGCAAAATCAGATACGGTGAATTGGATTTTTACGACCAATGAGAGCCAATTTGAAAAAAGCGTTTTTAAATCAGAAGAGGACGAAATTGTTAGTCTCGCTATTTGCAGAATAGAAACAGTATATAGTAATTTAGCTCAGAAAAAAATCTTTTCTTTGAATAAAAATGAAGAGATTTGTTTAAGCGAAAATCGAATCTTGTCAAAATCCCGAATGGTTACCCCCATCATCACAAATGATGATGTCTTCGGCCTGATAAATATGACAGGTGCTAACGCGGATTTGTTTACTGAACGCGATGCCTTTTTGATGTCTATCGTTGCAACTCAATTCGGCCTGGCGTTAGAAAACTGCGAACAGTTGGTTGAAATTGAAGAAAAAGAAAAGTTGAGGTCTATGGTCGAATTGGCAAGTTCGGTAGGTCATGAATTAAATCAACCATTAACAGGAATTACGGGCTACTGTGCATTAATTAAAGAGGATCTAAAAGAAAGCGATGCCATTTATGATGATATTGTTGAAATTGAAAAACAAGCCGGGCGTTTGGAGAAATTGGTATATAAATTTCAAAATTTGCTGTACCTGGAAAACAAATCCGTCAATGATTAGTTGAGAATAGATTAAGAATGCTAGAGGTTAAAAAAAATATTTTGATTGTGGATGATGAAGAAGTCATTCGGAACATTTGTTTTAGAAGCCTCGAGAAAAAAGGCTACCATGTGGGGTTAGCTGAAAACGGCATAGATGCGCTCGATCATATTCGTGAAGGGATTTACGAAATCGTTTTCACGGATATAAAAATGCCGATGATGGATGGCTTGGAATTGCTGCAAGCAATCAAGCGTGATTTCCCACACCTTGAAGTTGTGATAATGACAGCTTTCGCGACTATTGAGAGCGCTATTGACGCCATGAAAAAAGGCGCCTACGATTTCATCCTTAAGCCGATTAAGCCCGATCAGATTCGAGTAGTGGCTGACAGATGTTTAGAAAAAGTGCAATTAGGCAAAGAAAATAAAGCGTTGCGTTTTGCCAACCAGAAGTTGGTTGAACTGCAAGAAATGAAAGATAAATTCGTGGCGATAACCAGCCACGAACTTAGAACTCCGGTCAGTCATTTGAAAGGGTACTTGGGCATTATAAATGATGAAGAGGGTCAACAGCTTTCCGCCTCTGAAAGAGATCAATGTATGGAAATTATTTTGAATGCCGTCGATGAGTTGGAAGAAATTGTCACGAAGATGCACAATCTCAGTAATTCTGAAAATGGAAAACTGAACCTGAAGACGGAACCGGTTGAAATAAATGGTTTAATTAAGCAAATTGTACAGGAGTACAAGCATTTTACAATAAAAAGAGAGCAGCTTTTAGAATTTAAGAGTGCCATGACCGGTTTGTCAATTCATGTAGACCAAAGTCAGATTAAAAGTGTTTTGCGGGAATTGCTGCAAAACGCGATTAAGTTTACTCAGGACGGCGGGGAAATTAAAGTGAGTACGGAAGTGGAGGGAGAGTATTGTGTTATAAATGTCCGGGATAACGGCATTGGTATCGAGCTTTCGGATCAGGGCAAGATTTTTGAAAAATTTTTTGAAATACAAGACAGCAATTACCATAGTTCAAGCAAAAATAAATTTATGGGGGGCGGTTTGGGACTTGGCCTGACTTCAGTCCGAGCCATTGTGGAGGCACATGGGGGTGGAGTAAAGGTCAAGAGTGAAAAAGATAAAGGCTCAGAATTTATAGTCTACTTGCCATTAGAACAAGATACTTTGAATTAAAGAAAGCCCCTTATTTTCAAGCGGCTTTTCTACGCGATTCTTCCATAATCAAGAGCTAAAAGAACCTGCTTCGAAAATCTTTAATATCCGCGTTAGCTTTCGCTTCAGTGTACCAATTTGCAAAAACCTGGCTTTGTTTGCGTTGCAGTAATCGTGATGCGATCTGTTTTTTTTGCTTATTAAAATCTGCTTCATCGAATGCCTTTTTTTGAGCCAGCTGAATTAAATAACAGCCGCGAGTTGCCAACACAGGCTTTGAAACATCCCCACTGACATCAAGAGAGAATGCCGCCCCGATAAATTTGGGTTCGCGCCCTACGCCAGCAACATACCCGGTTCTTGAAAAGTCTGTGCTTTCTTTAATTTCCAGACTATCTTCCGCTACAATGGTTTCGAATGAGGTGCCACTATTGATTTTCTCATAAATTTTTTGTGCTTTCATTGCAGCAAGTGCGTTTTGTTTCTCTCGTTTGAGTTTGTTTTTTATAATAGCCGACACTTCATCAAAAAGCTTGGTGCGTTCGTCTTGAATTCCGGAAATTTTGAACACAAATAAACCTTGAGGGGATTCCACAACGTCACCCGTTTCACCTATCTTGCCTGAGAATATAAAGCCGCTTGCCCTTTTGTTTAAACCAATGCCGGGAACAAAGCCATTTCCCTTGATAAAAAATGTCGATCCTTGCGGTGTCTGTCCAATATTTTTGCTCAATTCCTTAAAAGGAACTTCTGATGCCTGCTCAGCAAAATATTCTGCATCATCTCGTGCTTTATCCAATGTTTCTCTTGAAGCGGTAAATTTGAACAGGATATGCCGCGCATTGACTTTCTCTTCGCCGTTTTCAGTCTTCTTTTCCTCGACTTTGATAATGTGCAAACCATGCTGCGTTTGAATCGGGCCTACAGTTTCCCCCGGCTTACCTGAGAAAGCTGCATCTTCAAAGGCCTTCACCATATCACCTTTTGCAAAAAATCCAAGAGCCCCACCCTTATCCTTACTCACAGGATCTTCGGAGTAGATCTCAGCTAGTTCTCCAAAATCATCTCCGTCTTTGATTCGCTGAAGAATGTCATCGGCGAGTGCTCGGATTTCACTGCTGTCTTTTGTCGTTGCTTTGGTCTGGAAGACGACATACTGAATTTGCCTTTTCTCTTCCTCTTTGAATTCATCTTTGTTGTTTTTGTAATAGTCGCGGAGCGTATCGTCGTTTATTTTAATATCTTTGTCAGCAATTTTTTGTGGATCGATGAACACGTAGTTGACCTTGACAGTTTGGTTTTGTTTTAGATATTCTCTTTTTATCTCATCCTCAGTAATGCGAACGCCCGCTTGTAATTGCTGTTGTAATTTTTCATAGGGAAGGCGTTGTCTTAAATGGGCCTCTACTTGCAACCATACCTGGTCTGGATAATTAGGGTCATTTAATGCGCTCTGCCACATCGCCATATCAAATTGCCTTTGGTCATTTTGAAAACTCGGATTCCTTTTTATGTCCTCTGGTGGATTATTGCGGATGCGCCATAGGATTTCATGATCGGTCGCCGCTAACCCTTTTTCCTGGATAGCTTTTTTAACCAAAATGTCTTGCACAAAAACTTCCCAGACCTGGTTTCTTACAAAACCGATTTGACTCTCGGCAGGTTCAGTGCCTGTGCGCTGCCGGTATGCATTTAGTTCATTTATATAGGCTTGATTAAATTGTGTATAGGTTATTTCCGTCCCATTAATAACGCCGAGAATATTGGGGTTTTTCCCTGTAATTATATCGATAATGTCTGCACCACCAACTAACCCTCCTATTGCCATGCTTAACACAAAAAGTACCAGTAAAACAACAAGAATCACTGCAGATCTATCACGCATTTGACTCAGTACTGCCATATCACAAAATCTCCTTCATAAACGATTATTTTTTAGCCGAATAATATAATTCGATTTTGCATAATATGCAAGGCATTTCTAAGTTGAGAATTTTTAAGTTGATGATTAGCAAATGGCCAGGGTCGAGGTTATAATTCAATTTAATTCAGATTCTGGTTTTAACCTTGACATTTTGGCACTCCCTGCTTATATTTTACACAATTTAATTGCTCTTATGACAAGTTATAACATTTTTTGCTATGGCGAAGTTTTATCTTAAAGCTGATTTTAAACCAACCGGTGACCAGCCCCGGGCAATCGAAGAGTTAATAGCAGGCCTGCGGCGTGGAGATAAATTTCAGACGCTTCTCGGAGTAACGGGCAGTGGTAAAACTTTTACCATAGCTAATGCCATCGCCGAAATTGGTAAGCCGGCCCTGATCATTTCACATAATAAAACTCTTGCAGCCCAGCTTTACGGAGAATTTAAAGGTTTTTTCCCAAATAATGCCGTCGAGTATTTTATCAGTTATTATGATTATTACCAGCCTGAAGCCTATATGGCAAGCTCTGACACTTACATTGAAAAAGATACGTCGATTAATGAGGAAATTGACCGGCTTAGGTTGAAAGCAACCAGTTCGCTTTTGTCGAGAGACGATGTGGTAATTGTGGCTTCTGTTTCCTGCATTTACGGCTTAGGCAATCCAGAAGATTATAAGAATGAGCTGCTGATCTTGGAGCGCGGCCAGAAAATCGAAAGAAACCAGATTTTAACACAACTCGTTGACAGTTATTATACCCGCAATGATTTTGAATTCAGCCGCGGAACTTTTCGAGTGCGCGGCGACGTCGTGGAAATTTTTCCCGCCTATGAGCAGGAAGCCCTGCGCATTGAATTGTTTGGCGATCAAATTGAGCAAATTAGCGTGGTTAACACGTTAACCGGCGAGATTCTTTCTACTCAGGAGACCGCGGGAATTTATCCGGCCAGACACTTTGTGACCTCACAGGAAAAAATCCAAAGTGCGATAGTTGCTATCCGGGAAGAATTGGCCGAAAGACTTGCGGTTTTTCGCTCACAAGAGAAACTTGTTGAAGCTCAACGCCTGGAAATGAGAACGAGGTACGATCTGGAAATGCTGCAGGAATTGGGGCATTGCAATGGCGTCGAGAATTATTCGCGCCACCTGTCCGGGCGGAAAGAGGGCCAAAGACCTTATACATTAATCGATTATTTTCCTAAGGATTTTTTGACAATTATTGATGAATCGCACGCTACCATTCCGCAGGTGAATGCGATGTATCACGGCGATCGGTCGCGTAAAGAAACTTTGGTAGAACATGGATTTCGGTTACCCTCGGCCTTGGATAACCGCCCCCTGACCTTTGAAGAGTTTAATGGTATGATGAACCAGATGGTTTTTATTTCCGCTACGCCGGCTGACTACGAACTTGAGAAATGCAAAGGGGTTGTGGTCGAGCAAATCATCCGCCCGACCGGGCTTATGGATCCGGAAATTTTTGTTAAACCGGTCAAGCAGCAAATCGATGACCTGATCGCTGAAATTCGTGAATGCGTCAAGCGGGAAGACAGAGTTCTGGTTACGACTTTGACTAAAAGAATGGCCGAAGATTTGACGGACTATTTAGCGGGGATGAATGTTCGCGTCCGCTATTTGCATTCCGAAATCGATGTTTTAAAGCGCGTTGAAATTTTGCGGGATCTTCGCCTGGGCGAGTTCGATGTTTTAGTGGGAGTTAATTTACTGCGTGAAGGGTTGGACTTACCCGAAGTCTCTCTAGTTGCAGTTTTGGATGCTGACAAGGAGGGTTTCCTTCGTTCTGCACGTTCGTTGATGCAAATCTCGGGTCGGGCGGCGCGGAATGTGGCCGGCAAAGTTATTTTTTATGGCGATCGAATGACCGATTCTATGAAAAGCACTATCGAAGAGACAAATCGTCGCCGGAAAATTCAAGCCAAATATAATGAAGAGCACGGTATCATACCGAAATCGGTTTATAAATCCTATGAACAGGTTATGAGCTCGACGCGGGTCGCGGATGTTAAGTCCTCAAAATGGGGCAAGGGTAGAAGCACAGGTATTAGCGAGACCAATTGGAAAAAGCTTTCTCCTTTAGAAAAAGAAGAAATGTTAGATCGTTTTGAAAAAGAAATGCTGGAATGCGCACGAAAGCTGGAATTTGAAAGGGCCGCAGAATTGCGTGATGAACTAGACCGCCTGACCGGTAAAAAGAAATACGCGTGGAGTAATGCCTAAAAAGAAGCATCAAAACTATGTTGCGCTAATTGGCGATCTTGTCGCTTCGCGCGCTTTGACTCCAAAAGAACGCGGCGAGGTCCAAAAGCAGTTCAAGGCTGTTTTGGAGAGAGTAAACAAGGATTTCAAAAGCAAAATTAGATCTCTTTTTTTAATCACCGCGGATGACGAAACCCAGGGAATCTCACGGCGTTAATTGAATTCTCTAAAAGGTCTAACTTTCGTTAATATTTATTATTTAGCTGAGATCAGGACAATTTTATTATCAGCTTCAACGTTTCTTTCTGGCTCAGCACTTATTGTCGTATTATTGTATCAGATATATTTTGTCATCTTCGCGGTTATTAAGCCAAGGGTAGCTAAAGATTATTCAAAACTGGAGTATTCACTTTTTTATTTTGAACATATCACAAAAATGCAGAAAACGAATTTACTCAAAGAGTACGAAGATTTATCAACATCAAAAATTTTAAATGAGATACTTAGTCAAGTTTCATGAAGTTTCGAAAATAATGAGTAAGAAGACGGAACAACTATCCAAAACTATTAATTTTCTAAATGCGTCAATAATCCTCATATTATTTTTTGTTTTGTTTTCAAGATTTATTTAGAAGAAAATCGTATTAAAAGAGAGAGTAGATGGCGAAAATGACTATTCTGGTTGTCGGCGGTGGCGGGCGTGAACACGCATTGGTTTGGAAAATCAACCAAAGTCCGCTTGTTGAAAAAATATATTGCGCTCCCGGTAACCCAGGAATCGGGGAATTAGCTGAATGCGTTAATGTTAAACAGAATGACATAGACGGATTATTAAATTTTGCACGTAAAAAGTCGATTGATCTCACTGTGGTTGGCCCTGAAGATTCACTTGTCGCTGGCATTGTAGATGAGTTTGAGTCGCAAGGATTGAAAATATTTGGTCCGTCCCAAAAAGCTGCTGAGATAGAAGGAAGTAAAGCCTTTTCAAAATATATCCTCGACAAATATAAAATACCTACTGCAGATTGCATTGTCTTTGATCGGTTCGATGACGCCAAGAGCTATTTGAAAGAAATAGAGTACCCGGCAGTCGTTAAAGCCGACGGCCTGGCCGCTGGTAAAGGCACATTTATTTGCGAAACAGAAGCCCAGGCGCTAACCGCAATTAGTAAAGTCATGATTAAAAAAATCTTCGGTGACTCAGGGAATAAAGTTCTCATCGAGAAATTCATGAAAGGGGAGGAGGCTTCAATCCTGGGTTTCACGGACGGCAAAAACATAGCTTATTTACCTTCAGCGCAAGATCACAAGGCCATTTTTGATAATGATGAAGGACCGAATACCGGCGGCATGGGAGCCTATGCACCGGCCCCAGTTATTACCGAAAAAATGTTCGCTCGCATTTGCAAAGAAGTTTTTGAACCGGCAGTTAAGGCGATGGCTTTAGAGGGCCGTCCGTACCGCGGTGTTTTATATGCGGGTTTAATGATCACAGCAGAGGGTCCTAAAGTCGTAGAATTTAATTGCAGATTCGGCGATCCGGAAGCTCAGGCGATTTTGCCTTTAATTGACTCTGATCTGGTCGAAATGATGTTAAGAATAGCGACCGGCAAAAATATTAATGCCCATATTCAGCTTTCGGATAAATGGTCGATGTGTGTAGTGATCGCTTCCGGGGGCTATCCTGCAGATTATGAAAAAGGAAAAGAAATTTTCGGACTGGAAAAAAAGTTTGGAGCGGATGTCGAAATTTTTCAGGCCGGGACGAAAAACACGGAAAGCGGTAAAGTCGTTTCGAATGGCGGTAGAGTTTTAGGGGTAACCGCCGTCGGCGCTGATTTTCATTCTGTGCGCGAAAAGGCGTATTGGGCGGTACGAAAAATTACATTTGACAAAGCTTATTACAGACGTGACATCGGCATGAAAGCACTGCGTCATTTAAAACCGTAAAATCTAAAAGTTGCAAAACAAACTTATTAACTAATTTGAAAGGGATTTTCAAATGAAAATTTTGGTGACTGGGGGAGCTGGTTTTATTGGATCTCATATTGTTGATGCCTATATCGATCTGGGGCATGAAGTTAGGGTCGTGGACGATCTTTCCTCGGGCCGGAAAGAAAACCTGAACCCGAAAGCAGAATTTACCGAATTAAATATCCAGGATGACCGCATTGAAAAACTCTTCTCGAACGGTCAGTTCGATGTCGTCAATCATCATGCTGCCCAAATGGACGTCCGAAAATCGGTTGCAGATCCAAAGTTCGATGCTCAAATCAATATCATTGGTACGCTAAACTTACTCGAGAATTGCGTTCGGACGAAAGTAAAAAAAATTATTTTTGCGTCGACCGGCGGCGCAATTTACGGCGAACAAGACTATTTCCCTGCCGACGAAAAACATCCGACCTGGCCTATTTCACCTTATGGCATTACAAAACTGGCAGGTGAAAAATACATTCATTATTATAAAGAAGTTCATGGATTGTCTCACGTTATTTTACGATACGCAAATGTATACGGCCCCAGACAAAATCCTCACGGAGAAGCTGGAGTGGTGGCTATTTTTTCTGAAAGATTTTTACAAAACAGTGAACAGCCGATCATAAACGGTGACGGCAAACAAACCCGCGATTATGTTTATGTCGGTGATTTGGTACGTGCTAGCGTTCTGGCTTTAGATTATGAGAAGAGCGATATTTTTAACATTGGAACCTCAATAGAAGCGGATGTGAATAAGTTGTATCGATTGTTAAATGAGTACACAGGCGCAAACGTGGAAGAATTTCACGGACCCGCCAAAGCGGGAGAACAAATGCGCAGTTGTCTGTCTTTTGCAAAAGCAGAACGAATTCTCGGCTGGAAACCTGAGGTAGAATTGAACCAAGGGTTAAAAAATACCGTAGAATACTTTAAAGAAAAAGAAATGACTTGAGCGTCTTTCTCGAAGAGCGAATAAGCAAGGAGCGGTTTTAAATTTCTGAGACACTCTTTGGTGACTTCGTTCTTCACCCCTGGTTTAGAATCCTGCACTGCTTCGTGATTGAAACATCGCTCAAGTTGACTTAACGTCAAAATAGACCACGATCAGATGGATGATAATTTTGGCATAATCGGACAGTCCCCTTCGATTCAGCAAATTCTGCTGACGATCAAGCAGGTTGCACCCACCGATATTTCCGTCCTTATTATGGGGGAAAGCGGCACAGGAAAAGAGTTGGTCGCTCAGGCAATTCACGCCCAAAGCCGTCGTAAAGACAATCCCCTGGTCGTCGTCAATTGCGGCGCCATCCCCGAAGGAATTATAGAGTCTGAGCTTTTTGGTCACGAAAAAGGCGCTTTCACCGGGGCAATCGGCGCGCGAAAGGGCTACTTCGAGTTGGCCGATACCGGCACCATATTTTTAGACGAAATTGGCGAGATGCCGCTCGCGACCCAGGTTAAGCTGCTGCGCGTTCTTGAAAATAAGGACTTTATGCGGGTTGGCGGTGTTCGCGTTCACCACGTCGATGTACGCGTGATTGCAGCCACAAACAAGGATCTGGAAAAAGCGGTTAAAACCGGCGAATTCCGGGATGATTTATATTACCGTTTAAATGCATTCCATGTCCGAATTTCTCCTCTGAGAGAAAGACGAGAAGATATACAATTGCTGGTTAGGAAAATTTCCAGCGAATTCTGCAAACAAAATCATATTGAATTTGATGGGTTTACAGATTCTGCATTAAGAATGATTGAAAACCACACCTGGCCTGGAAATGTCCGCGAGTTGAAAAATCTGGTGGAAAGTATTATCGTCCTGGAAAAAGGGAAAAAAGTTGACGAGCTGGCTTTGGACAAGTATGTTAAATTCGACAACAATGTGGGCCGAAACTTACCTGTGCCCACTCACCGTTCTTCGGAACAGGTGGAACGCGAGTTTATTTACCGCGCCCTGCTGGATTTGAAATCTGAAATTACACAATTGAGAGAGGATTTGTATCAATCGAACTATTCCGACAGCCGTCCGAAATCTTTGCCCGTTTATTCAGAAGTGCTTCCTCGTGAACCGGAAATCGTCAAAAATAATGAGAATTCACAAGAATTTAATCTTGATGAATCGTCGTTAGAAGACGTGGAACGGTACAAGATCAATCGTGCGTTAGAGAGACTTAACGGCAGCAAACGTAAAGCAGCTAAATCCCTGGGTATCAGTGAAAGAACTCTTTACAGAAAAATTAAAGAATATGAGTTGCCATTTTAGAAAAAAAACGCTATTCTGTTTTGAAACTTTCTTAATCTTCGGTGCGATACTTGTATTTCAATCCGGGTGTGGGCCTTATTCTTTTTCCAGTTCCGGCGCGTCACATTTAAAAACGGTTGCCGTACCTATTTTCCAGGATCAGACTTCAGAGTTTGGCATCAAAGAAAAGCTTACTGATGAAGTGATTGACCAATTTACCCGGGACAATACACTTCGCTTGACGGATCGGCGAAACGCAGATTCTCTAATTGAGGGGAGGATCGTTAAAGTTGATGACCAGGCAGGCGCATTTACCAGAGATGAATCTGTTAGAGATATTAAGGTTTTCATCACAGTCAACATAAAATACGAGGACCTGAAGAAACGCAAAATAATCTGGGAAGAAGAGATCACAGAATGGGGAACGTTTAATCCGGATGAAGAGTCTCGCGAAACAGGAATCGATGAGGCGATCGCTAAGATAGCAACAGAAGTTCTAAATCGATCTGTGTCCGGGTGGTAGAAAATTATTGCATTAGACTCTTTAGATTGCTTAAATTTGAGCATATTATCGTTTGATGAGTAACTATCATGCTGAAAGAAAACGAAACAGATACCGAATTTTTAGAGAAATTTTTCGAGAAGAATCCTGGATCCGTCATTTTTGCCCGCCTGGCCGATACTTATTTGGAGTTGGATAAAGTCGATATTGCGACTGAACTTTGTGAAGATGGAATAAAAAAACACCCATTTTATGCCACAGGCCATTTTATTCTCGGCAAATGTTATCTTGCTAAAAAGAAATACGAGCTCGCTGAAAAAGAATTTAAGCGCGTTCTTTTATTCGATCCCAAATTTCTCGCCGCCCATAAATATTACGGCGATTTGATGAAAGAAATTGGCTGGGAAAATACCTGCGAAACGAGCTACAAGAAAATTCTACAGATTGATCCCCTCGATGAAGTGGCTCGCAGTATGGTCGGAGACTATATCCTTGAAGGGACAGAAACGGAGACGGAAGAACAAGAGTCAGCTCGGGAAGATCAGTTAGATTCTTTTGAATCTCAATTGGCCGAGACAAAAGTAGGGGGTGATCTAATGGAAGCGATGCCGGTAAGCCCCGAAGAAGAAGATATGCTGTTCCAAGAGGAAGAGGAAATCCAGGAGGATACTGAGCAGAAAACATCTGCAATTGAGGGTCAGGTTACTCAAATCGACGACGAGAAAGCTGAAGAGTTCTCATACATATTGGATGATATTTTCAAGGATGAAGTTGTTGAAGAAGACAACGGCGAGTCTCAAATGAGCCTCGATGTTGAATCGTCAGACGAGGAAGCTATCGTTGAATTTGAAGATGATCCAGATAGTTACCTCGCCCAATTGAGAATAGAAGAAGAGGAGACACCAAAACCTGAGAATGAACCTGATTTAGAGTTGGATGAATTTAAGGGTTCCGGATTCCCGCTTGAACCTCGGTCGGATGTGGGAGACTCTTTCCAACAGTTAGATTCTTCTGATTTTCAAGAACAAAACTTTAAAGAACCTGAACCTGCAGAGAAAGAACCTGCAGAGAAAGAACCTGCCCCCAGGCCGAACAAACGCCGGAAAGCCAACGGTGATAAAATAGTTACTCCCACTTTAGGTGAGATTTATTCCGCCCAGGGACAATACACTAAAGCCATCGACGTTTTTGAAACCTTATTGAAGAAACACCCTGAAAATGATTTTTATCTAAAAAAGATAGATCATTTGAAACAGAAGTTAGCTGAAGTCAAGGATGCATCTTAGACTCGAGCGGGTCAAAGATCGAATTGCCCACCACAAGCTCGATGCCCTCTTAGTTTCCTCCATTGTAAATGTCCGGTATTTGTTTGGCTTCACCGGATCGAATGCGATGACTCTGATCACCCCCGACACTTCCTTTTTCATTACAGACCGTAGGTACACTCAGCAATCCCGCCAGCAAGTCCAAAACGCCGAAATCATTATCGCCCAAAAAAATCTTATCGCGGAACTGAAAAAGATTAGAGAAATTCACGCCGGAGTAAAACTGGGTTTTGAATCCATGCATTTAAAAGTTAAGGACTTTATGCAATTGAAGAAGACCTTACCTCAAGCCAAACTCATCGGTTCGGAACGAATCGTTGAAAAAATCGCCAGCGTTAAAGATGCGGAAGAAGTCGAGAATGTGAAAAAGGCGGGCGCGATTTGCGGTAAAGTTTTGGAAGCGGTCATCCCTTTGCTTAAGCCTGGCGTAAGTGAATTGGATATCTCAGCGGAATTGTCTTACCGCGCGAAAAAACATGGCAGCGAAACCGATCCGTTTGAACCAATCGTTGCCAGCGGCAAGCGTTCTGCTTTACCCCATGGCATTTCTTCAGCTAAAAAATTAGAGCACGGTGATTTGGTCATCATCGATTTCGGAGCAGTTGTAGGGGGGTACGCCGCGGATATTACCCGCACAGTTGTCTTGGGGGAATATTCCGCAAAACAAAAGGAAATTGCGGACGTGGTTTTGAAAGCATTAGAAATTTCAGAGTCGGCAGCCAAACCCGGGCTCACCGGCAAGCAGTTAGATCAAGTTGCCAGAGATTACATTAAAGAACAGGGCTTCGGTGACTTCTTTCAGCATTCTCTGGGACATGGCTTGGGATTGGATGTCCACGAATTGCCCCGAATCGGTGAGCAGAGCAAAGATCCCATCGAGACGGGCAATGTCATCACCCTTGAGCCTGGGATTTATAATCCGGAAATAGGCGGGGTTCGTATCGAAGATGATTTTGTAATCACCCGTGATGGATTTGAGAATTTGACGCCTTTTCCGAGAGAAGTTGTGATCGTGTGAACTCTGACATTTTTTTGATTAAATTGAACGACGAATGCAGTTAAACACCTATCAAAAATCACTGTTGCAACTGCTGACCTTTTTGCTTGTCTTTGCAGGCGCCATGATCGTAATCGGAATCAACCGTCCCTACTGGGGAGACGAAGCCCATTTTGCCGAAACCATTCGCTATTTTGGCAACGAGATCAGCCTGAACACGCTCAAGAGTTACAATGAAATGTCTACTCCGCTGCCGTTTGTTTTGTATGCTTTGTGGGGCAAAGTTTTTGGCTTTGAAATACAAAATCTGCGTATTCTTTCGATCATCATTGCTTTGTTCACGTGTGTCTCCTTTCATTATTTGCTCTTTTCCATTTTCAAAGAATCTATAATTGCGTTAGCCACCACCGGCTTTTTTATTTTGAACCCCTACATAGTTGGGCTCAGCATTTTTGTTTTTACTGACATGCTTGCCATTCTTTTTTTAATAATTTGCTGTTTGGCGGTCAAAAATGAATCTCCGGCGCTTTTCGCTATTGCTTCAGTTTTTGGGTTGCTGACCAGGCAGTATTTTGCTTTTCTTACGATAGCGGCTGGTCTATATTATTTGTTCAACTATCAAAAAACAAGGGAGAGCCGCGCAATTAAAATGTTGTTTTCCGCTTTCCTTTCATTTTTGCCGCTGCTCTCACTTTTTGTTTTATGGCAGGGGCCAGCGCCCGACAGCGCCCGAAAGGCTCTCTACATGAAAGAGAGTTTTGGCTTTCATCCAAATTCATTGATACTTTATATCACTCAGTTTTCTATTTATTTGCTCCCCGTGATTCTGTTTTTCTGGAAGGACATTTATAAGAATAAGAAAATTCTTATCACTTCTTTTATCATTTCCTGGCTGTATTGGGTGTTTCCCATTGCGCCTTCAACTGCTGCGGTAGACGCGAATATTCATACGGTTGGCTTGTTTCATAAACTTGTTCGGTTAGTTTTAGGAGCCCAATACGAACATATTTTTTTCTTTATTTTTTTCTTCTTAGGCCTGCCTATTGTTTTGGCAATGATCAAGGACTGCTATCAAAGAATTAAATCTCCTTATTTGGATTTTCTGCTTTTTATAGATCTGGCTATTTTGACTTTTCTTTTAATCATGCCGTTCTCTTACCTGGTTTGGGAAAAATATTTCCTGCCGGTTTTGCCGCTTATGGCAATCTATCTTTTGCTGAAATACCCGAAACAAACTTCTCCAACTTTCGTTCAGAAAAAACCGCTCGTCGCCGCTTGAGATGACTGAAGATCACAAAAAAGTTTCTAAAAGGGATTTGAAAAAGGTCCTGATTTTAGCCTACTATTTCCCACCTTTAGGGATGGGGGGAACTCAGCGTCCGGCAAAGTTTGTCAAATACCTGCCTGAGTTTAATTGGACGCCTTTTGTGATTACCGTAAAAGATATCGCTTACTATGCAAAGGATCTATCACTTTTAAACGATGTCAGAGACGCCCAGGTTTTTCGAACGGGTTCACTTGACCCGCAACGCCTGCTGTCATTCTTCGCTTCCCATAACTCAAATTCACCCGGCCATGACAAAAACTGGACAAGCGGAAGCTGGCAAACATTTAAGAAAATCGTCTTTTCCTTTTTCATTCCGGACACCAAAATATTTTGGTTGCCGTTTGCAATTTTAAAGGCCATCAAAGTAATCAATCGGGAAAATATAACTTGTGTGTTCACGACGTCACCGCCGCATTCACTGCAACTCGCCGGACTTTTGTTAAAAAAGATCAAAGGACTTCCCTGGGTTGTCGATTTCAGAGATGGTTGGTCAAATGGTAATTTTCAAGGAGAACCGACTGCAATTCACAAGTGGTTGAACCGGTTTTGGCAGAGGTGTGTGCTTGCGGCGGCGGATGAAGTGATCGGGGTTTCTTCGCCGATGTTTGATGATTTTAAAAGCCGGTCTTCGCATATCTCGTCTAAATTTCATACGATTCCAAATGGCTTTGATCCGGAAGATTTGCCAAACATTCAACCGAGTTTCTCAAACGATAAATTTACCATTGTTTATTGTGGAACTGTTTCGGCCATTTCACCAATGGGCAGTTTTTTGAACGGCCTTTCACTCCTGTTGAGTCATCGACCTGATCTGAGAAAAGGGATTTTGTTCAAATTTATAGGCATCGATTTAACCGGTACAGTTAAATCTTTAGCAGGCCAATTGGATCTGAATGACGTTATTCAATACGATGGATACCTTGATCATCAGAAGGCTTTTGAAGGGATAGTTAAAGCCGATGTTTTGTTGTATCCGGTGTCGAACTCGGCCAGCCAGGATTTTGTTCCGGGTAAAACGTTTGAATACTTAGCCTCCCGCAAGCCGATTCTTGCCATCGGCCCGCGTGTTGCCGGAACAGAAATTTTAGAAAAATATAGCTCAGTAGAATCGGTGAGCCATGAAAAGATCGGCGCAATCGAGCAGGCTATTTTTAAGTGCTATTCCGAATTCAAAAACCAGTCACTCAACGTCCGACAGAATGATATTTCTCAATTTGAGAGAAAGAACCAGACCAGAATGCTGGCGGAAATTTTAGATAACCTCGTCTCAGTCGCGAAATAAATCCAATTTTTAAGTTGTAAATTATCTAATAGTTTTTAGGTTAGTACTCTATAAGCAAACTAAAAAACTTGAACTCTAAACAGGTTGCCGAGTGCGACCCCGTCCCGATTTTCCTTAAAATATAATAATGAAGCCGGACGGAGGCGTACGAAGCCGTATTTCGGCTCCGCTCAGCATAGACTCCGGATCCGGCGTTCCTTTTTTCAGGACGAGGGGCCGGAGCGGCCATAAAAGAGCTACATAATCAAAATTTTTAACAGGAAATCTTATGGAACAAAACACCCAGGTGGCAACGAGGCTACAAAATGAGGTCGGAATCATTGATATCGCAGGAGAAGTTACCAGTTTTTCTGAAAAAATCATAGAACAAGCCTACGAAAAACTCACAGCAGACGGTTTTAAAAAAATCGGCTTTAATTTCAAAAATGTTTCTTACATAAATAGCGCTGGTATGGCCATTATTATTGGCATTCTAACCAAAAGCCGCGCCCGCAATCAAGCTCTGCGCTGCTGGGGGCTCACTGATCACTTTCAAAAGATATTTGATATGGTGGGAATTACCAAATATATGGATCATAAACAAAACGAAGAAGAGGCTTTAAAAGGATTTTGATTTACTAACCCGCCAGCTATGTCCAGGAATTGATCCCACCCGCAACCGAACAGCCGGAATTGATAAACCGATTAAATTGTCTGTGAAGTTTTAAACTCAGGAGCGAGCTTTGTCACAACCCACAAAAATGCTTTTTCTTCTCAGCATCGCTGCATTGTTTTCGATGTCGATTTGGTTCAGCGCATCGGCAGTGGGACCGGCGTTAGAAATTGAATGGGGTCTGACGAGCGGCCAGTTAGGCACTTTGGTTTTAGCGGTTCAATTTGGTTTTGTGGTCGGGACTTTATTTATTGCCTTCACAAATTTAGCAGATATTTTGAACACCCGGCGTCTGTTTTCTTTTTCTGCTGTTTTGGCGGCCACTATCAATGCCGGTTTTGCCTGGTTCAGTTTTGACTGGACTCTGGCAATTGTGCTGAGATTCTTGGCGGGTTTTTTCCTGGCCGGTGTTTATCCGCCCGCCATGAAAATCATTGCCGGCTGGTTTAAAATCAGGCGCGGCTTGGCGATCGGCACATTAGTTGGCGCCCTGGCAATTGGTTCGGCGTTGCCGCACTGGGTCGGATCGCTAGCGAGAGAGCAATGGCAGTTGACGATTTATATTAGTTCCGGATTGTCGCTCCTGGCCGCTCTCATTGTTTTATTTTTTGTGAAAGATGGCCCTTACGATCTTTCTGCTCAAAAAGTCAATCTCAAATATGTCTTTAAAATTTTAAAAGACCAGCCCACGCGTTTGGCTTATTTTGGCTATTTCGGCCACATGTGGGAGCTTTACGCAATGTGGACGTGGATACCGGTATTTTTGGTGAATGCTCAGGCCGACTCTTCAAGTCAACCTTATTCGCCCGGTCTGGGAGCATTTCTGGTGATCGCTTCAGGTGCGGTTGGTTCTGTTTTTTACGGTTTTCTGGGGGATAAAATCGGCCGCAGCCGTTCGACCATTTTGGCCATGTTAATCAGTGGCCTTTGCTGTCTGGTGGTCGGGTTCCTGCAACATATTAATCCGAATTGGCTGTTATTTATCTGCATGATTTGGGGCGTCACAGTCGTTGCTGATTCGGCGCAGTTTTCGGCAGCTGCCTCTGAGCTTTGTGAACCACAATACATAGGAACGGTGTTGACTCTGCAGACAAGTATCGGTTTTTTAATCACGATGGTGTCTATCCGGTTGATTCCATTTCTCCAGACAATTGGCGGCTGGGAGCTTGCTTTCAGCGTTTTGGGCATTGGCCCGCTTTTAGGCATTATTGCAATGCGGGGTTTGTTTAAATTACCGCAAGCTACAAAAATGGCCAATGGAAATCGTTGAGTAAATTAGAGATTATTATTTATGAAATTACTTCTATTTGATATTGACTTAACCCTGATTGACAGCGCACGTTCTGGACGTCGGGCAATGACATTGGCCTTTGAAAAGCTATTTGGGATTAAGGACGGCATGGATAAGGTTAACTTTGCGGGTCGAACGGATCGGGCAATTTTTCGGGATGCATTGACGTATCAGGGTTTGGAATGGCAAAAAGAAAAGGAAGAGAATTTTAAAAGTGTCTATTTCGAACAACTCAAGACCGAGATAGCCAAGCCAAATTCCGGGAAGCACCTTGAGCCGGGTGTTTTAGAGCTTCTGAATGAATTAAGGCGAAGAGAGGACGTCTTTTTGGGTTTGCTCACCGGGAACTGGCGCCAAGGTGCGCAAATAAAGTTAGAACATTTTAATTTAAACCATTTTTTTGAACTTGGAGCATTTGCAGACGATTCGGAAAATCGCAACGAGCTGCCACAATCTGCGGCACAAAGATTTTCCGAGAAGACGGGTTTACAAATATCGCCCAAAAATGTTTTTATAATCGGAGATACACCGCTGGATATCGCTTGTGCCAAATCGTTTGATGCAAAAAGCATTGCGGTGGCAACCGGTTTTTTTTCGTACGAAGATTTAGAGGCAGCTAAACCTGACTTTCTCTTCATGGATTTTTCGGTTCGTGAAAATTTTTTACGGATTTTAGCGGAAGGTAAGTAATTTCGGCTATAAAAAAATAAAGCGGCCCAAGGGTGAGCCGCTTTGGTCGTACCTTAAATCAAGACTTCCTTGTCTATATCAGACCAGCCTTGGTCTGGTTTGAAGGCACATGAATTTTAAATTCCTTTATTTCCTGCTAAATCATTTCTTTCTTCGGCAGTCAAAATATTAGATCGGAAAACCGGGCGAAAACCTTAACGGTTTCAATAAGTTTTAAAATAGTTTAATATTTATTGCAGGATATTCACATTCCGCGAACTTTAACCTAAAAATACGCTATTGGCCATTAGCTTTTGGTCTTTGGTTTTTAATTTTTGAGAATTTATGTCGCGAATATCACCCGTTAGTGGATTTGCAATAAGAATTTTAACTAATTGAATTTTATTAGCTTGAATAATTCATGAACCACAGAGGACACAAAGGCACAAAGGCACAAAGGCACAAAGGCACAAAGGCACAAAGGCACAAAGGCACAAAGGCACAGAGGTTTGATTATATTGGAGATATTGAACATATGTCAGCGTAATCAATTTCGATTTCAAAGACTTTGTTTTGAACACACTCTCGTTATAAATCTTTTATTCTCTGTGTCCCTTCGGCACGCTCAGGACAGGCTTAGTGCCTCTGTGGTGAAATTTTATGAATAATGCAGGTTTAGCTAAAGCTAATTGCCGAAAGCCAATCGCTCAATTTAGATTTAAATAAATAAATTTTTTTCAATCGAGGGGGAAAATGCACATTCCTAATTGTTCTTTTAAATGGGACTCCTGAGAAAGGTTCCTTGTTTTACCTTCCTTCTTTGTATCCCCGGCATTTGACCGGGGATTTTTTTGGTTTTTGACGCAAAAATGATTATATTCCAACGCTTTGGATTCAATAATCTAAGGAAAAGAATAGTGGTAGTTAAAAATTTATTTCTTTGTGTTTTCACTTTTACTTTATGGCTGAATATAGGTTTTGCTCAGGGATTCTTTCCTTCGATTCCTCCTGATTCGGTTCGTTTGCATATTGCCTTTCCGGCTGAAGGTGATACCCTGAATTCAAATCGAGTCAGGTATGCCGGGTCAGCCTTACCAACCGCAAAAGTCTGGGTGCAGGGTATTGAAACAAAAGTGTATCCATCCGGTGCATTTGTAGGATTGGCAAGTTTAGATGAAGGCATTAATGCAATCGACTTCCGGGTTGAGGATACTTTGGGGAGCCTCCGCGAAAGCCTCATTGTTTTTCGGAAACCCGCAAGAAAAACCTTTGCTGAAATCCCGACCGCTGTTGACCCGGATGGGATGAAACCGGCAAGCGATGTTTACCTTTCTTACCGCGATAAACTGGAAGTTGAATTCTGGGGCAGCCCGGGAGGTCAGGCAATTTTCTCAATTGATAAAATTGCTAAAAATGTGCAAATGATGGAAATGCCGGGCAAGTCTTCCAATAGCGGTAGCGGGCATTACAAAGGCCTGGTGGTAATTCCGAATTTAATTGAGTACAAACCCAAGGAGATAAAATTCAAGTTCCGGGGTAAGAACGGACGCCGCATAAAATTTCGATCCGCTGGTAAAGTTAACATTCTTTCTCCTGTTTTGCCGCTAATTGGCGTGACCATCGACTCAATTAATTTGATTCTTACGAAGCCTGATGGTGAAATTTGGATGGCTCTTCCCGCCGGTATTAAAATTGAAATTATTGCGCGGCAGAATGCAGTAAGCAAAGTTCGATTGGCTGAGGGGATCGTTGGATTTACTGCGTCGAAAAACCTCCAGATCTTACCGCCAGGAACGCCTTTCCCTTCCGCCTCGATTGGCAGTATTGGCACTTTAGAAAACTCGAACTGGATCAAAATCCGGGTCAATGTTTCGCACAAAGTCCCTTTTGAGATTCAACAAATTTTAGATCCTGCTGCTTTGGAAGTGACTTTTTTTCGTTCCCGTTTGGCTCCCCAGTGGATTATGTATCCCCGCGATGATGAAACAATCAGAACCATAAGCTGGCGTCAAAAAAGCAGCGAAGAGTTTGTGCTGCGGATCGAGTTGAATCAAAAACAGCAGTGGGGTTATCTGGGCCGTTACATTGGCAAACAATTTTGGCTCAACATCAGAAAAGCTCCCGTCCTATCAACGCAGCCCGACTCAACTTTAAAAAAAGTAATTATAACAATTGATCCGGGGCACGGCGGTAAATTTGCGGGTGCTGTTAGTGCGACCGGTTTGTTTGAGAAAGAAGTAAACCTGCAATATGCTGCCCGAGTCGCGGGCTTGCTAAGAGCTGAAGGCGCAGCGGTTTTCATGACCCGGACACAGGACACAACGATGACTCTGCGCTCTCGAATCGACGCTGCCCGGGCTGTTAACTCACATATTTTTATTTCACTACACAACAATTCAATTGGCGCCTCGACTAACCCTTTGCGCACGCGAGGTGCAAGTACCTATTATACTGTGCCGCAATCTCAGGAAATTGCTAAGGATATTTATCACCGCTTACTCGATCTTGGATTAGAGCCGTTTGGCAGAGTTTCATCTACCTATTATGTGACTCGGCAAACGGATTTAATTTCGTTGATAGTTGAGGCGGCTTTTATGACCCACCCGGAAGATGAGATGCTTTTATTAGATAATGAATTTTTAGATGAGATGGCTGCGGCCGTTGCCGCGGGGATTAAAGATTTTGTAGTAAAACAAACCCCTAACCGGGACAAGCCGGAAATCCCAAAACGGTGGTGAGCTTAGTCGAATCCATGCCAAAAACAGAATTCAAAAGTGATATGCTGGGCCCGAACTGTTTTATTAATTTGTTTGGAGAGAAGGAGAAATGGAGCGTTTAGAAACATTTGACAATAAATATCCCAACCGGGATTATACGGTCACAATTGTGAATGATGAGTATACTTCAGTTTGCCCGATGACTGGTTTGCCGGATTTCGGCACGATCACCATCAATTATGTGCCGGACAAAAAGTGCCTCGAGCTCAAGGCGCTGAAATACTACTTTATGGAATATCGAAATGAGGGAATTTTTTATGAAGCGGTGATCAACAAAATTTTAGATGATCTGGTTGAGGTCTGTGATCCAAAAAGTATGGAAGTGATTGGTGAGTTTACGGTGCGGGGCGGATTACGTTCAGTGGTAAAAGCGTCGCATAAAAAGGATACGAAATGAAACGCGAATTGGTGGTGGTTTTGGCCAGCGGCGGCATGGACAGTGCCGTAACCACGGCGATTGCAAATCAGACTTCTCGGCTAGCGTTTTTACATTTGAATTATGGACAGCGGACGGCGGAGAGGGAATTGCAAGCATTTAAAGAGCTGGCAGAATTTTACCAGGTTGAAAAAAAATTGGTGATAAATGTGGATCATCTTTCACAGATAGGCGGTTCAAGTTTAACGGACACGGATATTGCAATAGCCCAGGCTGATCTAGAAAGTACGGAGATCCCGACTTCTTATGTCCCGTTCCGAAATGCCAATCTGTTGGCAATCGCTACAAGTTGGGCGGAAGTAATTTCAGCCACGAAGATTTTTCTCGGAGCAGTTGAGGAGGACAGTTCTGGTTACCCTGATTGCCGTCGAGAATTTTATGACGCCTTTCAGAAAGTCATCGATGCCGGCACAAAACCCAGCACTCAAATCGAAATTGTAACGCCAATTATCACTCTTAAAAAATACGAAATTGTGCTTAAGGGGAGAGAGCTGGGCGTGCCTTTTGAGTTGACCTGGTCATGCTATCAGCACGAGGACACAGCTTGCGGAGTTTGTGATAGCTGCGGTTTTCGACTGCGTGGATTTGAAAAGGCGGGTTTGCAGGATCCGATCGAGTATGCAGAGCGACCTGTTTATCAATGAAATTAATCGATGAGTTTCTACCAAATTATGATTTCACTGAGTTTCATGAAATTCAAATTCAGGCTCCAGCCGAGATCGTTTACCAAAAAGTTCTTGATTTAGATCTGAACAGCTCCAAAATGATTGGTAACCTATTTAAGCTGCGCCAGCTGCCGGCGCTTTTTTCTTCAAAAAAAGACATCAAGAAAAATTAGGCCTGACATTCGAAGGCCTTGAGAAATTCGGGTTTATTTTGCTCGGCAAGAACCCAGGCGAGGAAATCTTACTCGGTCTGGTCGGCCGTTTCTGGACGCGGTCCGGTGGCATTCGGCGTTTGGATGGCGATAGCTTTCGAAAATTTACCGAACCGGACTTTGCGAAAACAGTTTGGAACTTTTATCTTTCTGAAAAGGAGAACCAAACAGTCCTGAGCACTGAAACAAGAATTGCCTGTATGGATGATCGAGGCCGGCGAAATTTTAAAATCTACCGGACCTTTATCAGGCCGTTTAGCGGTATAATTCGCCAAGAGATTTTGAAAGTGGTTAGAAGGGAAACTGAGTTCAAGGCTGTCATTTAGGTGTCATTAAGTCACTTATTGTCATTGGCTTAATGTCACAATGATCATCAATGACTTTAATGACTGACCGCAGCATTTAAAAGACAACAATACGATTACCTATTGAAATAATAATTAGGAATCACTGAACTAGGATAGATCGGTAGCCTCTGCTATTTGACGAGTATCTTAAAGCCAAATATGATTTTAATTATTTTATTATTTCTTTTATGCTGCGGCTGCCAGGAGCCCCCGCCAGTCAGTGAAATCGATTTTGTAGCCCAAATTGAAAAACATCGTACCGAGAAAGATGTTTCTTTTAAAGGATCAGAAAACTCGCCGATACCGGATGAACGTAAAACCGAGTTTCAGGGGCTGAGTTACTTCCCTATCGATTTGAAATACCGATTTCAAGTCCGCCTGCAGCGATACAATCAAAAGGAGACTTTTGAAATTGTCACCAGCACCGGTATGCTGCGCGAAACCATGAGATATGGCTATCTAAAATTTGAGATAGGCAACAGCGAATGTGTTCTGCAGGTCTACAAACTTCTGGATATTCAAAGCGAGTACCCCAACTATCTTTTTGTCCCCTTCCTCGACGCAACCACAGGCAAAGGAAGCTATCCGGGTGGCAGGTATCTGGATTTTGAAGAAAACGACTCCGCAATTTACACCCTGGATTTTAACCTGGCCTATGCCCCTTCTTGCGCTTACGGCAAAGCCGGTTACAATTGCCCAATCCCGCCAGCAGAGAATAAATTGGATGTTGCGATTCAAGCCGGCGAAAAATACCCGACCTTTTGAGATTAGGGTGTGTTCGATCCTTGAATATCATCGTGAGGCAGCCGAAGTGGCCAAACTTCGGGTTCGGTAGGCCTGGAACGACTTATCTTCCTCATTGCGAAGCGGCTGCTTCGAAAACCCTCTTGATTTTTCCGTACTAAATTCATACGTTAGAATAGGAAATTAACCGGAGATTTTGTCGAATGACCAAACTTCTTTTTCAAACTGATAGCTATCTAAAAGAAACTAAAGCGACCGTTAGCGCTATTGAAGACGGCGCGGTCATTTTAGATGAGACCATCTTTTATCCCGGGGGCGGCGGTCAGCCGGCCGATCAGGGCAAACTTCTGTGCAAAGGGTATGTTTCCCGAATCGAGAAGGTGAAGAAAGTTGGAGACAACGTTCTGCATTTTCCGGCAGGACCTATGCCTGAAATTCGTGATAAAGTTCAATGCAAAATCGATTGGGACCGCCGCTACCAGTTGATGCGCACGCATACCGCCATGCACATTTTGTGTGGCGTCATCTGGCGCGATTTTGGAGCAAAAGTGACGGGCGGCAACATGGAACCTCTGAAAGCGCGTATGGATTTTGAGTTTGAGGCGATGTCCGCGGATTTCGCAGAAAAAGTTGAGGAGCTGATCAACAAAGAAATCGCTGCTGCACGGCCAATTAAAGTGAATATTCTGCCAAGAGAAGAGGCGTTTAAAATTCCAGATTTAATTCGCACCAAAATCAATCTACTACCGGAGGGAATTCAACAGGTGCGCACGATTGAGCTCGTGGGCTTGGATTTACAGGCGGATGGCGGCACTCATGTCGCAAACACAGAAGAAGTCGGCAGGATTAAAATAGTTGGTCACGAGAGTAAGGGTAAGATTAATAAACGGCTTCGGATTGAAGTTGAGTAGAAAGTTGAGGATTGAGGATCTAAAATAGAGAGTGCTCAAGAGTCTTCGATTTTATAATTTACATGTATTTCACCGGTATTGATTTTTTGGTTGAAATACTTTTTGAGATAAATTTTAACAAAAGCGCGGGAGAAGGGCAGTAGCAAAGCAAAACCGAATGCGTCGGTGATTAGGCCGGGAGTGAGCAGCAAAAGAGCGCCGGCAAGGACCAGGGCACCATCGATGAGACTGTCGCCTGGGAGCTGACCGGAGGCGAGTTCGTTTTGGATGCGGCTAATAATTCCGAAACCCTCTGAACGCGCCAATGCTGCACCGATGAAACCTGTTAAAACGACAATGGCAATGGTATTCCAAAGCCCGATCTTTTGCCCGATTTCAATCAGCAAAACAAGCTCAATTAATGGGACAAGCGTAAAGAGTAATAGAAGACGGATGAACATTTTTTTACCCAGTTAACGAAAAATTATTTACCGCAGAAGCCACGGAGCACGCAGAGACAATAAACAAAAAGATTTTTTAAAAACTCCGCACTCTGCAGTTATGAATGATCAAAGTTAAATATTCTAACGAAAATAAGCTAACTAAGATTCATTCGCAACCAGATTTTCATTTATGGACCGGATATTTTTTGTTTCTCTTCTAATCATTTTGGGTTTGGCATGTGAAAATCCGTTTAGCACCCGGAAGCCAGAACCACCGGATACTCAGAACCGTTCTACTTTTATTCCTCCCATCAACCCTGAATTTGTTTTTATTAATCTTCAGTTCGCCGTTCGCGAGCGGAATGTAGAAAACTATATTTTAAGCTTTATTGACTCGACGCGATCTCAACGACGGTTCACTTTCGTACCTGATCAGGGAACGGCAACGGCGAATTCCGGAACATTTGAGCATTGGAGTATAGAGAATGAACGGCTTTACCTTTTTCAGTTGCTGCAAGCGACGCCCAGTGATTCTTTACATTTGAATTTTAGAGAGGAAAGTCGCTCAGAAACGTCCGAAACCGCAGTTTTCATTCAGAATTACGAAATGGTTGTCGAGCATTCTCGGACAAACATTGCCACCGAGTTTCGCGGACAATCTAAATTCTTTCTCGAACGAAATGAAACCGGCGACTGGGCGATTTACCGTTGGGAGGATTTTTCAAATAGTGTGGACCCGTCCTGGAGTGACTTGAAGGCTGCGTTTCAATAATATGGCTGCCCAATCCAATAAATTACCGCGCTGGAAAATGAGGCTTTTGTGGAGTCTTTTAGTCTTATGTTTAATTCTGACCTCACTGAAACTTTTAGACGGGCCGGAACCGGGACTGAGTTTTTTTTCAAGTTCCGAAGTGAATGACGATTCTCAGGAGGAAGCGCTCAAGTTAAGTGTTTACGGTGTCTTGTTCGATTTCGGGATTCAGGTTGACTGGATTACCGGCGACAGTCATTTCAAAACGGTGCTTGTGCCAGCAGACCTGCCCATTGTTGTGCCGTATACAGCCCTGGTTACAAGGTTTGGTGAACTCGGCGGTGCCTTAATCAAAGCTGAGTCAAATCCGGGAGGAGATCGACTCACCGTGGAAGTCGGCTTAAAAGGGAAATCTTTGTTTCAGGTTACCTTGTTAAAAGATCCGGAATTAAGGCGATTGGCCGGAAAAATCGCTATCGTTATCGATGATTTCGGGTATTCATTCAGTTCTTTAGTAAAAGGGTTTATAGAGTTGGATCAGGAAATAACGCTGTCAATTTTACCCGGCCTGGACTACTCAAGAAAAATTGCTCAAGCGGGATTCGATGCAAAGCAAGGCGTGATACTGCATTTGCCGATGGAGGCTAAAAATGATGAGGTGGGTTTCGATGACCTGATATTGCGCACAGGATTGTCGGAAACAGAAATTAGAGATCGGGTCAGAAAGGCTGTCAGGGGACTTCCTCATATAATCGGATTAAATAATCACATGGGGTCACTCGCCACGGAAGATGAAAAACTACTCTCGGTGATGATGGATGAAGTAAAAAAAGCCGGATTGTTCTTCCTGGATAGTCACACCAATTTCAAAACCCTGGCTTATGGAATGGCCGGGGAAAAGGGTGTCCCGCGCGCCATAAACGACACTTTTCTGGATGCCATTGAGGAGGAACCATTTATTCGGGAGCAAGTATACCTGTTAGCAGAAATCGCTTCCAGAAAAGGCCAGGCCATTGGCATTGGTCACCCCGAAAAATTAACTTTAAAAGTTTTAAAAAAAGAGCTGCCCAAGTTGGAAAGAAGAGGCTTTCAGTTTGTCGGTATTGCGGAGTTGGTAAAATAATTTTTTCGCCCGCAGAAATGAAATGCCACGGAAAGGAATATACAATTATTTTTTAGTTTCTGTGGCATTTCAAATCAGTGGGCTTGTTTTTATTTTTATTAGGAGGGCAAAGTTTTATGATGAGGTTAGGAGTTAACATAGATCACGTAGCCACCGTGAGAGAGGCCCGTAAAGGCAAGTTGCCGGATCCGGTGGCGGGTGCAATCGCGGCTGAAATGGCGGGGGCGGATGGCATTGTTTGTCATCTTCGGGAAGACCGGCGCCACATCAAAGACAAGGACCTGTTTTTGTTAAAGGAGATCGTCAAAACACATCTGAATTTAGAAATGGCCGCAACGGATGGAATGGTTGCAATTGCCACCGAAGTTATCCCGGACATGGTGACCCTGGTTCCTGAAAAACGCGAAGAAGTTACCACCGAAGGTGGACTGGATGTGGAGTCTAATGAAAACTCGATCGAAGAGGTCACCAGGAAGCTTCATAGTCACAATATTGTGGTTTCCCTCTTCATCGATCCGGAGATTCGCCAGATCAAAGCCGCTGCGAAGTGTGAGGCGGACTACGTCGAACTTCATACTGGACTTTACGCCAATGCCGAAGATTTAGGCACTATCACGGACGAGCTGGAGAAATTACGCTCCATGGCGATCGGCGCCGTTAAAATGGATTTGGGGGTAAGCGCGGGACACGGTCTCGACTACCACAATGTCCGTGATATTTTAGAAATCGAGCAGATTGAGGAGTTGAACATCGGCCACGCTATAGTTGCCAAAGCAGTCATGGTTGGCATGGACCGCGCCGTTCGTGACATGATGGATATTATTCGAAGATAACCTTTCCGAACACATCTCTTGTTTAAGGAAAAATGCTTGCCTGAAATCGTCGCAGAGGTCATTCGAAACGAGCGGGTCGAGAGTCGCCACCGCGGGTACATCGCTGTTGCAACCACAAACGGCAGCCTGCTCGCTTCTTTGGGGGAGGTGCAGTTTCGAACTTATATTCGTTCCGCAGCCAAGCCGTTTCAAATTATGCCGCTTCTCACCAGCGGGGCGGTGGAACATTTCCAATTTACCGATAAAGAGCTCGCCGTCATTATGGCCTCTCACAACAGCGAGTCTTTCCACTTGGAAACAGTCAAAAGTATCCTAAAAAAAATTGGCCTGACCGTTGAGCATTTAAAATGCGGCAGCCATCTGCCGTTGCATAAACCGACCGCAAAAGAGCTTTTAATTCAAAAAGAGAGACTCACGGCACTGCATAATAATTGCTCGGGAAAACATTCCGGCATGCTGGCGCTTGCGGTCTACAAAAAATGGCCGCTTGCAACTTATTTAAATCCAGAGCATCCGGTGCAGGTAGAGATTAAAGAAACCATCTCAGGATTTTCGGGAGTGCCGACCGACGAAATTCATGTAGGGGTCGATGGTTGCAGCGCGCCGGTCTTCTTTTTGCCCGTTAAAAATATGGCCATGATGTATGCGGAACTGTCTGAACGAAATACTGAACCCGGCGAACGAGTGTTTAATTTGATGTCCGCCAATCCCGAAATGATTGCCGGCAGCGACCGCTTCGATACTGATCTAATGCAGGCGCTCGCCGGTAGGGCGGTCAGCAAGGTTGGGGCTGAAGGCGTTCGCTGCCTTGGCATCCGTGGCAGCGCCCCGATTGGCATTGCCATAAAAATTGACGATGGCAGTGGCAGAGCCTCGGCAGCTGTCATGCTCGAAGTCCTTGCCCAATTGGATTTAATTTCAGAGGCTGAATTAGATAAGTTGTCTAAATACCGAAAACCGGTTTTTAAAAATCATGCCGGCATTGAAACGGGTTTTATCAATGTGAATTTCAAGTTATATTTTTGGTAGAGATTTTTTTGCAGGCACCGGCATTCATGCGATCGATTTAACCGGCGCTTGATACGAAGCCAACAATTTTAGCGAGCGGCAAATTTGCCGCGGGTTTAATCGACGTTTTTATTGTATACTTTTAACGCCCTTGGTCATTTCACACTTTGTCCAAAGTGTGGAGCTTTCCCTTGCATTTGCAGAGGTTTTTTTGTTTTTTGATAAAGAAAGAATGAAAATGGTTTGAATTATAATTAGCCATTTCTATAGATCACTACATATTGAGTATTAAACAGTTCCGTTGACTTACTTTCTTATGTGCGCGAACAACATCACCTAAGGACAAGCCAAAATAATATGGCGGAAAGCATCAACCAAAATCCGGAACAAAGAGCTAGAGATAAAATCGACAAGATGTTGATCGAGACCGGATGGGTAGTGCAGCCCAAGACGAAAGTTGATTTATCGGCCAACAAAGGTGTGGCGGTTAAAGAATACCAAACAGATGTCGGCCCGGCTGATTATGTCCTTTTCGTGGACGGGAAACCAGTCGGGATTATTGAAGCAAAACCTGAAAGCGAAGGTGTGCGCCTGACCCAGGTTGAAGATCAATCTCATGGATACGCGACCAGCAAATTGAAACACCTTAATAATGAACCCTTGCCATTTGTTTATGAAAGCACCGGCGCACTGACCAGGTTCACAAATTACCGCGATCCCAAGCCACGCTCCAGGCCTGTTTTCAGTTTTCATCAACCAGCAACGCTGGCGGAGTGGTTCAATCAAGCCGAGACGTTGAGAGCAAAGCTGAAAAGCCTGCCACCTCTCGATGAAGAGGGCTTGCGACCCGCGCAGAAAAGAGCGATCAAGAATCTTGAGATTTCATTCAAAGATAACAAACCGAAAGCGTTGATTCAGATGGCGACCGGGGCGGGCAAGACATTTACGGCCTGCACCTTCGTTTACCGCCTGCTTAAGTTTGCGGATGCCAAACGCATCCTCTTTCTGGTTGACACAAGAAATCTTGGCGAACAAGCCGAACAGGAATTTCTGAAATACCAACCCACTGACGATAACCGAAAATTCACCGAACTCTACAATGTGCAGCGCCTGAATTCCAGTTACATCGCTTCCGACAGCCAGGTCTGTATTTCTACCATTCAGCGGCTGTACTCTATTCTCAAAGGCGAGGAACTGGACGAAACGCTGGAAGAAGAAAACCCCAACGAAAAGGTATGGCAGAAAAAAGAGCCCATGCCGGTTGAGTACACCGCTAAAAATCCCATCGAACAATTTGATTTTGTCATTATCGACGAATGCCACCGCTCCATTTACAACCTCTGGAAGCAGGTGATCGATTATTACGATGCTTTCCTCATTGGGCTGACCGCCACGCCCGATAAACGAACGTTCGGGTTCTTCAATGAAAACGTGGTGAGTGAATACACCTATGAAGAATCCA
>SMVB01074103.1_pt1 | contig 38361 bp, 33 predicted proteins | sample 2456461 | NCBI WGS metagenome assembly SMVB01 (sample SAMN11095934, study PRJNA526329) | marine sediment metagenome | biome: Marine sediment; feature: Surficial sediment; material: Deep marine sediment; isolation source: Hadal surficial sediment | place: Pacific Ocean | collected 2014-05 | depth...
TCAACAGAGATTCCCTTTTCTTTGGCGGTATCGAACACGAATTTATCAACTTCAGCCTCAGCAGTGAATTGGCTGGGTATCTCAACTTCTTCCCAATTTTTTACACTTGTATAAACAAGGAGGCTCGCATTATTGTTTAATGAAGAAGATAAGAGAACAGTACTGTCACTAACACTACTATTGACTACTTCTCCGTTAAAAATTTGGATCTCTCCCTGCAGATCTTCCAAGGCGCCAAGTGCATACACATTTTTCATATCCTTCAGCGCATCCAAAGAAATAGTGCCCGCAATATTTCCTGCCATAATTTCCATCAGCGCACCCGAATATTTTACGTTTACTTCAGGATCTGTCTTACAACTACTCAATAATATTATGAGTACACCCGCCAGGATATAGATTTGTTTCATGAAGATTTTTTTTGATTCAGGTACCGATGGTCCCGATAGTTATCGGGATCGGGATTATTCCTTGTGATCAAAAGGCGTATTCCTTTTTTCCAGAGTTACCTGATCTCACTAGTAACTTTCCCACAGCGTAGCATTTTATCGCCGAAATAAGGATTATTTATCTCATTGCTGTTGCTCAACCAATAACCTCCTTTAAAATCGAATGCCATCGGGCAATATTGTTTATAAACGACTCCCGATTCAATAGCCCCATCAAGCATTTTCTCAACCGCTTGGGTGATCATCACAAATCCTTCTCGTTGTATCTCCACATCGGTAGACTCGGTGATGGATTGAGCGGCTAATAACACTTCCTCATCGGCACCGGCATCGGCTAATGCAGTCTTTAAAAGTATGGCTTCACCGGCCGTAGAATTGGGATCACTATTGACCAAGGCAGTCTTTAAATTGATATAACTTTGATAGACCGTTGTGACCTTTGGGTCTTTGAACTTTACTTCGGTCTTCGCGGCGATATAGATTTGATTTGTAGCGATATCCACGGTCACAACCTCAGGATCCCTTTCAGTTTTTTTAGTGTCATTCATACAAGAAATGAATGAGAGGCTTCCTATGGCTGCCAGGAGTATGATGTGCTTTTTCATTTTTCTGAAATTTAAAATGCAAAGATATATTTCTATATCTTCTTCTGAAAATAAAACGCCGGAATTAATAATAATAAAAATAGAGGTTGAATTAAAAATCTCCGAACATAGAACAGCGCTAAATGACCTCCCATTTCCTTAGAATAGATCAAGAAAATAAATGCCATCAACAGTACCACAAAAACGGCTGAGTACAAAAGGGCAGAAATTTTTATGATCTCCTTTTTCATGAATAAGATCCAAAGGATCAACAATGAAATGGTCGTGTTCATGAAAAACCGAAGTGCTACGTTCATCAAAAGCTTCCATATATCAAATTCGGGTAGCATTTGGGTACTATGATCTACCTTAAAAAACCGGATAAGCGGATCATAGAACAGATCATCTTCGTAGGAACGCACCATTATGAGCAACCCAAAAAGCAACACTACCATAATTATTTTGAGTGATCTATTCATGAGCAGGTGATGTTTTTTTTGACAACATTCGAACCCAAAGCATCCAAAGCATGAAGACCATTCCGTAAATAATACCGGGGAAAACGACCCCGTGGAGTACTTGTTCATAATTCGGATATTCGTACAATGCAACCGCCAATAGCGTGATACGAACGATGTTTGCCGCGTAAATAATTACAGCCCCTGCAAAAATAAACAAAGCGGTTTTCCTTCTTTTTTCGGCGAAAGCAATGATAAAAGCGATGAACAAAATAATGATACTCATCGCATTACAACCTTCAATGATACGAGCCAAATACTGCCCTTCCACAAAAAGTTTCATGGTGGGTTGAGCTTCGTGAGGTACGATGACTGCGTGGTAGCCGATGCCATTTAACAGCGTACTGCTCTGTTTCGCAACGAGATGAGTAATATAATCCGGTGGATAGATAGACTCTTCAGATAAATTTAGATAGACGGAATATAAAACAGTCAACACCAGATAGGTCCCCAAAAAGAGAAGGACGAATCGGATTACAGATCTATATTTTACAAGCAGATTTTTCAACTATGAATTATTAACAGGCTGCAACCAAGATATAAAAAATCGACTCCAAACTTCAGCCCCGGCCTTGTGAGTAAAAATATAGAATTAGAATTTGGGAATTGAACCGCATATAAAATACATTTACCCAAAAATTATAAACAGTGACTTTTGAAAGCCTAAAACCCCGGTTAGCTAACATAATTTCAGCTACTCCATTTTCAGTGACAGATAAACTTACCCAAGTTTGTGAATTACTTCAAACCTCATTACCTTTTTATAATTGGGTAGGATTTTACTTTGCCGATGAAGCTGAAAAAACACTGCACCTCAAAGCATTTGCCGGAGCATCTACCGAGCATACGGTAATTCCGTTCGGAAAGGGAATATGTGGTCAGGTGGCCGAAAGTAATACTAATTTTGTCGTAGGAGATGTGCAGGCGCAAGACAATTATATTGCGTGTGATATAGCTGTCAAGGCTGAAATTGTAATTCCATTGTTCAAGGACGGTAAAAATATTGGACAGATCGATATCGATTCACATACAGACTATCCATTTACGGCAAAAGATGAGCGTTTTTTGGAATGGGTGAATGAAAAGGTAGCCGAAATTCTTTAAATTTTAATAACCCGTGCGAATGGCCTCTACAGGATCGAGTCTTGAAGCTGAAATTGCAGGGACAATTCCACTGATTAGTCCTATTCCGGCTGCGATCGTCGTTCCGATAAACATATTCCAGGGAGAGAGGACAAACTCAAAATCACCTGTAAAGGATGAAGCGATCAGGGAACCGATATACACGAAGAAAAGGCCTATCAAGCCACCGATAATGGCCAGGATCATAGCTTCGAACAAGAACTGAAGTAATATAAACCTGTTCTTGGCGCCCAACGATTTTTGAATCCCGATTAGGTTGGTTCGTTCCTTCACGCTAACAAACATAATATTGGCAATTCCAAAACCCCCTACCAACAGTGAGAAAGCGCTAATAATTAGTCCTATCCAATTCATTGTACCCGTTATATTATCGATAGCATCGGTAAATCCCTGTAATTGATTCACAAAAAAAGTGTCGATCTCATCAGGTCTGAGCCCGCGAAACAATCGCAGTTTTTGACTTAGTATCGCGATGAACTCGTCATTATCCACTCGCTTATCAGGTTTTATTATAATGAAGGGGAAAAGATTTTCATTGCTGGCACCAAATAACTTACGTATGATATTGACCGGAAGAAATACAGCAGTATCCTTAGAGTCACCCAGGGCCATACCCTCTTTTTTCAAGACCCCGATAACAGTGAACTTTCTACCGTAAAGTCTAACCTTTTTACCCAAAGATTTCTCAGGCGAAGTAAATAACGAATTCGCAATTTCGTCTCCTAAAACTATGACTTTGGTACCATTGTTAGACTCCAACTCATTGAAAAAACGGCCTTCTTGAATTTTTAGATCCTCTATGTCATAATACTCATGGGTAATCGCTCCTATGGAAACATTTTCCACCGACTTATCCTCATACCTGATCGTTTCATTCTGTACATTCAAAGTATAGGAAATAGCCTCAATATCAGGCATGTTTCTCTTTAAATACTGATACTCCTCAAATGTTGCGGCAGGAAATTGCCGCCATTTCCATCGCGGCACATCGGTAGGCCCGAAAGAAAAATGGCCCAGATAAATTGTACTGTTATCCAAACCACTTATACTGCCTTCAATCTCTTTTTTTAAAGAATCTACCGCAGCAAATACCGCTATGATTGAAAAGATGCCAATGGACACTCCAAGCAAGGAAAGAAACGTTCTCAACTTATTGTTTCTCAGCGCATTTAATGCAAAAGTTAAACTTTCCTTTAATACCCGAAGATAGATTAACATGGGCTTCAGCTGGTGGTTTTATATTATAATAAAGATAAGTCTTTTTCAGGCAACATATGTTACAGAAATCCTTAGTATTTGTGTACTTTTGAATCTTTAATTCTCGCAATAAAAATTTTCATGGCAGACTCGAAAAAAATCACTTCCGCGATAATTTCGGTTTATCACAAAGATGGCCTGGCTCCAATCGTAAAAAAATTGGATGAACTGGGAGTAGTTCTCTATTCTACGGGGGGAACCGAAAAGTATATCAACGATTTGGGGATTCCCGTGATCCCTGTTGAAAATATCACCGAATATCCTTCCATTTTGGGAGGTCGGGTAAAAACGTTACACCCTAAAGTATTTGGCGGAATTTTAAACCGGCAAGAAAACGAAAGCGACGTGGCTGAAATGGAACAATTCAATATCCCACAGCTGGATCTGGTGATCGTGGATCTATATCCGTTTGATAAAACAGTGGCTTCAGGCGCTGATGAGCAAGAGATCATAGAGCAAATTGATATTGGTGGGATCTCCTTAATTCGTGCTGCTGCAAAAAATTTCAAAGACACTCTTTGCATTTCCTCGATGGAAGACTATGAAGAGGTTTTGAAGATTATTTCTGAAGGGAACGGGAGTACAACTTTAGAGCAAAGAAAGAACTTTGCAGCGAAATCCTTCAACGTATCATCGCACTACGATACTGCTATTTTCAATTATTTCAATAGCGATCATGATATAGTTTCTTTAAAAATAAGTGAGACCCGAGGTAAATTACTTCGATATGGAGAGAATCCACATCAAAAAGGATTTTTCTTTGGAGATTTTGATTCCATGTTTGATAAACTACACGGAAAAGAACTGAGTTATAATAATCTTCTGGACGTAGATGCCGCTGTGAATTTAATGAACGAATTTAAAGATGATGCACCCACATTTGCTATTTTAAAACACAACAATGCCTGTGGAATTTCACAAAGAGATACCATATATCAGGCATACGCAGACGCGTTAGCAGGCGATCCTGTATCGGCCTTTGGAGGTGTATTGATCAGTAATACTGAAATTGATGAATCCACTTCAGAAGAAATCCATAAATTATTCTGCGAGGTTGTGATCGCGCCATCCTACACCGCTAAATCGCTTGAAATCTTAAAAGGGAAAAAGAATCGGATTTTATTAATTCAAAAACTATACGAGTTCCCAAAAACTACGACCAGAAGTTGTTTGAATGGTGCGTTAGTTCAAGACAGAGACACCCTAACCGATTCCGAAGAAAATTTAACACAGGCTACCAACAATAATCCTTCATCAGGTGAGTTAGATGACTTATTATTTGCGTCCAAGATCTGTAAGCATACTAAATCCAATACCATTGTTTTGGCAAAAAACAAACAATTATTCGCCAGCGGTACGGGACAGACTTCAAGAGTGGAAGCGCTACGGCAGGCCATTGAAAAGTCAAGATCGTTTGGTTTTGACCTCAACGGAGCCGTGATGGCCAGTGATGCTTTCTTCCCTTTCCCCGATTGTGTTGAGATCGCGGATAAGGCGGGAATTACTGCTATCATTCAGCCGGGAGGGTCTATAAAGGATGAATTAAGCGTACATTATTGCAACGAAAATAATGTTTCAATGGTATTTACCGGTGTACGTCATTTTAAACACTAATTTATTTACATTTGTAGGAATAGCAAACCAACCGTTTAATTATCAATATTTACACAACATATGGGATTTTTTGACTTCCTGACCGAAGAAATAGCCATCGACCTTGGAACCGCGAACACACTTATCATCCATAATGATAAGGTGGTTGTGGATGCCCCTTCCATCGTTGCGAGAGACCGTACTACCGGAAAAATAATCGCTGTAGGCCGCGAGGCGGCTCGAATGCAAGGTAAAACTCACGAAAATATAAAGACCATCCGTCCATTGAAAGATGGAGTAATTGCCGACTTTGATGCCAGTGAAAAGATGATCAATATGTTCATAAAGGACATTCCTGCACTTAGAAAGAAATGGTTGACCCCTTCATTGCGGATGGTGATTTGTATTCCTAGTGGAATTACCGAAGTGGAGATGCGTGCGGTAAAAGAAAGTGCCGAGCGTGTAAATGGAAAAGAAGTGTATTTGATTCATGAACCTATGGCGGCCGCCATCGGAATTGGCGTGGATATCATGCAACCCAAAGGAAATATGGTCGTGGATATAGGAGGTGGTACAACGGAAATTGCCGTGATTGCTTTAGGTGGGATCGTTTGTGATAAATCCATCAAGATCGCAGGTGATGTGTTTACCAACGACATTGTTTATTATATGCGCACTCAGCACAATCTGTATATTGGGGAGCGTACTGCCGAAAGGGTAAAAATCGAGGTGGGCTCTGCGATAGAAGACCTCGAACATCCACCGGAAGACGTGGGAGTGCAAGGACGTGACCTGCTAACCGGAAAACCAAAGCAAGTTCAAGCATCATATCGAGAAATCGCAAAAGCACTCGACAAATCCATTTTAAGAGTTGAAGATGCCGTTATGGAAACGCTGTCAAAAACCCCTCCCGAACTGGCGGCAGATATTTACAATACCGGCATCTATCTTGCAGGAGGTGGATCGATGTTGCGCGGTTTGGACAAACGTATTTCTCAAAAAACAGATCTGCCTGTTTACATTGCCGAAGACCCATTACGAGTTGTCGTTCATGGAACCGGAATTTGTTTAAAAAACCTCAACAGATATAAAAGTGTATTGATCAAATAAGACTTTACCCTGTTTAATTTATTTTCAAACACTATGGGAAATCATACAATAACATCCCACTCTGTAGCGGGATACATATAAAGAAACCTAATTGATTCAATACATAGATGAACATAATTTCTGGTAACTAGTCTATATTAAAACCCCAACGCCGTGCAACAGATTATCTTTTTTTTCGTTCGGAATAAGTATTTCCTGTTGTTCGCACTCTTGTTTTTTATCTCGTTTGTTTTAACGATCAATTCTCACACCTATCATAAAAGCAAGGTGGTGACTTCGGCCAATTTTCTTTCAGGAGGAATTTATTCGATCAAAAGCAGTATTACAGATTATTTCGATCTGCACCAACAAAACATGACCTTGACGGAAGAAAACAATAGACTCCGCACTCTGTTGTTTAATAGTGGTATGATGGATTCCGAAATGGCCCTGGATTCAATGGTGCTGGATTCCAATTATACCTTTGTCACCGCCCAGGTCATTAACAACAGCTATTCCAAAACCAAGAACAATCTCACCCTTAACCGTGGCTCGAATGATAGTCTAAAAATAGATATGGGGGTTATTTCACCTCAGGGCGTGGTAGGTATTGTGGTTAGCCTTTCCAAGAACTATGCATCGGTTCAGTCTATTTTAAACTCCAACAGTCAGGTAGTGGCAAAATTTAAAAAATCGAATCACTTTGGAACTTTGGTATGGGACGGAAAACAACCCAACATTGTACAATTGATTGAAATACCCCGTCTGGCATCGGTGGTTTTGGGTGATACTATTGTGACCGATGGCAAATCCACTATTTTTCCTCCGGGCATAATGATAGGAAAAGTGCATAATTTTGACCGGAATGAAGGAGATGACTATTACGATATTAATATTGAGCTGTTCACAGATATGACAAGTGTTAAACATGTGTATCTTGTATCACAGCGTGATGCGCCGGAAATAAAAGAACTCGAAAAAACGGTAGAAGATGTGGAGCAATAGTGTGTTGGTCAATATCGTTCGGTTCATCACACTTATTTTAGTGCAGGTCTTACTATTGAACCATGTAAATTTTTTAGGGTATATAAATCCATACATATATCCCTTGTTCATTTTAATTTTCCCACTTAAGGGGAATAAAGGGTTGCTTATCTTTTTAAGCTTTATATTGGGATTGACCATAGACATGTTCGAAGATTCGGGAGGCGTACATGCGGCTGCAAGTGTTTTTATAGCCTGGATTCGCCCCGTGGTACTAAAGTATTCTTTTGGAGTAAGTTATAAGCTTAATACGTTAAAAATAAGTACCGCTCCACTGTCGAAGCAAATCATTTACATTATAATTATGGTGTTTTTTCATCATATGATGTTGTTCTCTATGGAAATTTTTAACGTAAACCACATACTATTAATTTTAAAATCGACGTTATTTTCAGGTATTTTCAGTACCATCATAATGGTGATCAGTATCCTATTATTCAGTAGAAAAAATATATGAGAAAACTATTACTCCTATCGATCGTTCTAATTACCGGAGTTGTTTTCGTCGGTCGGTTATTCTATTTGCAAATTTATGATACTTCATTCCAAAGTCTTTCCGAAGATAATGCCATAAATGTTGTTTATAATTATCCCCAACGCGGTTATATATTTGATCGAAATGGGGAACTTTTGGTTTCCAACCAACCCTCTTATGATGTGATGGTCATTCCCAGAAATGTAAAATCCCTGGACACTTTGGAGTTTTGTGAATTATTAAAAATCACTACGGAAGAATTTAAATCAAAACTGAAAAAAGCTCGTGTTTATTCTCCTCGATTACCGTCGGTAGTGATTCCTCAATTAACCAAATCCGAATATGCTTCTCTTTCGGAAAAATTATTTAAATACAAAGGGTTTTACATTCAGAAAAGATCTTTACGCGATTATCAGGTAGATCACTCGGCGAACGTTTTAGGCTATATTTCCGAAGTAAATGAAGCCATTCTCCAAAAGAATTCATATTACCAAATGGGAGAGATCATTGGAACAGGGGGTGTTGAGAAACAATATGAGAAAGTACTTCGCGGTGTGAAAGGTGTAAAATACATACAGAAGGATCGTTTTAATCGGGATATTGGATCCTATAAGAATGGTAGGTTCGACACTCTTCCCGTGCGTGGAAACGATATTTTACTAACCATCGATAAGGTATTGCAGGAATATGGAGAGGCATTAATGCAAAATAAACGCGGTGGAATAGTAGCTTTGGAACCAGCCACCGGAGAGATATTGGCCTTGATAGCAGCTCCTAATTATGACCCCGGTTTGTTGGTAGGTCGCCAACGATCTAAGAATTTTACCAAATTATACTACGATACCATAGCAAAACCCTTATTCGATAGAGTACTCTCCGGCGAATACCCCCCGGGTTCTCCTTTTAAGGCTTTGACGGCACTGATTGGACTACAGGAAGGAGTGATCGATATTGATGAAAAGATCTCATGTAATGGTGCGTACCATTATGGTGGTAAAAAACCACTGAAATGCCATCATCATAGAAGTCCGTTGAGCATGATCGGTGGCATTGCCAACTCTTGCAACAGTTATTTCGCGACTGTATACCGTAGGACTATTGACCATTACCCTACGCCTCAGGAAGGGATCGATAACTGGAAACGTCATTTGAATAGTTTCGGTTTGGGGCAATATTTGGGATATGACCTGCCTTCAGGGAGGCCCGGAAAGATACCGGGTTCGGAAACATATAATGCTATGTACCAGTATCCAAAATACAAGTGGTACACTCCGGCAACCATTTCCAATGCCATAGGACAAGGGGAAGTATTGATGACTCCTATGCAAATGGTAAATTTCATATCCGTCATTGCTAACAGAGGATGGTATTACAAACCCCATATCCTCAAAAATGTAATAGGCGCCGATACCATCCCCAAACAGTACACTACTAAGATTATAACAACCATTGACCCGGTGCATTTTGAACCTGTGATCGAAGGCCTGTTCGATGTGTACAACTACGGAACCGCTTCGCATCTTAAGGTTAAAGGAATTGAAATTTGTGGCAAGACCGGAACTTCCGAGAACTATACCAAAATAAATGGCAAGCGTACTCAGTTGACAGATCATTCGGTCTTCGTGGCGTTTGCTCCAAGGAACAATCCTAAAATTGCTGTTGCCGTATTTGTTGAGAATGGTTATTGGGGATCGCGTTGGGCGGGACGAATCGCCACCCTAATAATCGAAAAATATATAAATGGCGAGATCACCCGTACTGATCTGGAAACCTATATCCTCGATGGTAGTTTGGAGGAAGAATACGCCAAACCCTACAGCGGTGAACCCTTTTTAATCAATCAATAATGATATCTGCCTCTAGAAATGTAAAATTCGATTGGCTTACGATCTTGTTGTTCGCCGCACTGGTGATCGTGGGGTGGATCAATATTTACTCTGCTTCCTTGAGCGACATAGGGGGTGTATTTGTGGATTTTGATCAGATCTATTTCAAACAGATCATCTGGATAGGATTAAGCATCATCCTGATCATTTTTATATTGGCGCTCGACTCAAAGTTTTACGAACGATTTGCAAGTATTATCTACCTTATCTCCCTGGTTTCGTTACTATTATTGTTTCCCTTCGGAAAAGAGATCTCAGGTGCTACATCATGGTATTCATTCGGTGGTATAAGTATACAACCAAGTGAATTTGCGAAAGCTGCTACCGCTTTGGCTTTGGCTAAATACCTAAGTGATATACAAACCAGTATGAACCGGTTTAAGCATCAATTAAAAGCATTCGCGATAATCGCTTTACCCGTTTTACTGATCATTCCACAGCCTGATCCGGGAAGCGCTTTGGTGTTCAGTATTTTCATATTTACTATGTACCGGGAAGGATTGCATTTTGCGTATTTGCTTTTAGGTTTTTTTGCTGCGCTCTTGTTTATAGGCACATTGACTTTGGGTGTAACCTGGGTGGCCATAATTGTGCTATTGATCGCCGTGGCTATTTATATAAAAAATAGGAAAAAACGCCCCAATATCTTAAAATATAGCACCATATTAATTGCCTGTATCGGCTTTGCCTTTTCTGTAAATTATATATTTAACAACGTCTTTGAACAACGGCATAGAGACCGATTCAATATTGTACTAGGAAAAGAAATAGACGTAAAAGGAATTGGTTATAATACAAATCAGAGCGAGATCGCCATTGGTAGTGGTGGCTGGACAGGAAAGGGCTGGACACAGGGAACACAGACCAAAGGAAACTTCGTTCCGGAACAACACACCGACTATATTTTTAGTACCGTGGGTGAAGAATGGGGGTTTCTGGGTACGGTCCTGGTTGTTCTATTATTTCTTGCGCTCATCGTCAGGGTTCTGGTGTTGGCGGAAAGGCAGCGGTCGAAATTTAGTCGGATCTATGGCTATAGTGTCGCGGCGATTCTTTTCGTTCACTTTTTTGTGAATATTGGGATGGTAACCGGCTTGTTGCCTACCATTGGGATCCCTTTACCTTTCTTTAGTTATGGCGGTTCTAGCCTTTGGGGTTTTACTATTCTGCTTTTTATTTTTGTACGCTTGGATGCTGCCAATTATTATTATACCTGATCCGATCATCGAATATCAATTTACGGCTTGCCGCGTACGCTGATATCTTCACCAAATGCCACAGGATAATTGATTTTGCATTACGATAAAGAGGCGAGCATTTTTTTATAAACTGTGGGGCGTAAAAAAACAATACTAAGGCGTTTTTGATAAGTGATCTGTTCACTGGTTTTTCACATCCAACACATCCCTAAGTGCATTCCCTATCAACATAAAAGCGGTTACCAAACACATGATCGCCAGCCCGGGGATCACAGCCAGATAAGGCTTTCCTAAAATAATATAAGCGTAATGGTCCTTTATAATTCCTCCCCAACTAGGTATTGGAGGCTGAGCCCCTATACCAAGAAAACTCAAGCCACTTTCAATCAGGATGGCACCGGCAAAATTGGCCGCAGAAATAATAATTACGGGCGACAAACTATTGGGTAATATATGTCGGGTTATGATACGCCAATTTGAAAATCCCAGCGCTCTGGCGGCGGTCACGTATTGCATTTCTTTTACACTCATCACCTGTCCTCTCACTACACGCGCTACTTCAACCCACATGGTCAATCCCACGGCTATAAAAACCTGCCAGAAACCTTTCCCAAGCGCCAATGTGATCGCAATAACAAGTAATAAAGTGGGGATGGACCAGGTTACATTAATGAGCCACATTATGGCTGCGTCAACCTTTCCTCCGTAATAGCCGGCGATGGCCCCTAAAGATATCCCGATCAGAAGTGAAATAAACACTGCTACGAAGCCAATTGCCAGCGATATGCGAATCCCGATCAACATACGACTCAATAGATCACGGCCGTATTTGTCGGTACCTAGTATAAATTTTTTTTCTGAAACATAGGTTGACGGTATGGCCTCGACCGAATTGATTTCAGGGAAAGCCGAAAGAAGGTATTCCTTCACCAAACCCGCATTTCCATCGGTAGCATATTCAGTAATAACAATACCATTTTCGGTCAATCTATAACCGGAAATTGGAACTTCGGTGGCTGTTGTTTTCTTTCCGAAGAAAAATACAGAAAAACCATTCTGCTTTTCAACCTTTGAAGGAACCGTAAGCATTTGCACTTCAAATCCCGGTTGTTTTGAGTGGACAGACAAGTGCATCTGATTTGCATTTTGAGATTTATCCGGCGCTAATGCATAGGCGAAAATAGCAACCAGAGTGCAGATCACTAAAAAAGAAAAACTGGAAACGCCCCAAAAGTTTTTCTTGAACTTATGGAGCGCTTTTGCCGTTAACCCTCCTGCACTTTTACTCGTGTCTTGGTTATTCTTGGGAGGGGTTGTTGATGATGCTGCTTTCACATCGTAAATGTAGCTAAAATTAATTTTTTATCTCGGCCACTTTTCCTCTTCTGATGTTATTCAATTTTAAATCTTGCAAAACATTCACGGCTTCTTCTATATATATATCTCCGGCCAAATTTTTGTGCCATCTTTTGCGCTTTTCCCTTAAGATCGTATCCTGTTTCATCCTCACCAACTCATAAGGGAGTGAACTATAGTTCAATTTGTTGTCGTATTCATCGATAGCATCGAACTTTTTGGTTTCTTCTTTTCGTTGTTTGATCCCGGCCATATAGGCATCAAAATTGAGATTTACAATATTTTCATCGCGGTTCTTTTTGATCCATCTGGCATTTTCATCGATCAGACTCAATTGAACACTTTTTGCCATGCGGGCTTTACTTCGATTAATCGTTCCTTCAAAGTCGATGTATCCATCCCAAACCTCATAGATTGCCGGGGAAATTTTATCGTACGGCAACGGATTGTCATAATCCCGTTCCCCTATGTCGATATAGCTGTATCGATCCGGCATAACCACATCACTTTTTACACCTTCGAGTTGAGTAGAACCACCGTTTACCCTATAGAATTTTTGAGTGGTCAATTTCAACGCACCCATGTCCCCCATATCGCTCTTGCGAAGCCACTGGTTGAGATCCACCATATTTTGAACGGTTCCCTTTCCGTAGGACTGCTCACTTCCAATAATAATTCCCCGTTTGTAATCTTGCATCGCGGCAGCCAATATCTCGGATGCCGAGGCTGACAGCTCATTCACCAATATCACTAACGGCCCATCCCAAACCACTTCTTTATCTTCATCTCTCAAAACTTCTTTTCGATTTCCTCCGCTTGCAACTTGCACTATCGGGCCGTCCACAATAAACAATCCTGCAATATCGACAGCTGTTTTTAACGATCCTCCACCATTACCACGAAGGTCCAAAATCAGGCCTTCCATACCTGCTTTTTTAAGGCTTATGACCCCATTTTTTACATCTCTGGCCGCGTTTCGCTCTCCATAGTCTTTCATATCGAAGTAAAAGGCCGGTAGATTGATAAGACCATACTTTTTATCATCTTTTCCGATAACGGCAGATTTGGCGAAGGTCTCTTCCAATTCAACTATATCTCTGGTAATGGTCTCTTCTTCAACGGTGCCATCAACTCGCTTCACGGTAAGAGTCACTTTGGTACCTTTGGGTCCTTTGATAAGCTTCACAGCATCGTCTACGCGCATGCCTATAATACTTACCGGTTCCGATTCATCTTCTTGCTTCACTTTTATTATAACATCACCCACTTCAAGGTGCTCACCACGCCAAACGGGACCTCCGCTTATTATTTCTACCACTCTTATGTAATCATTTCTCTTTTGAAGACGAGCCCCAATTCCTTCCAACTTCCCGCTCATTCTCAGGTCGAAAACATCTCTTTCAGGAGGCGCGAAATAATTAGTATGTGGATCGAATTCTTCTACGAAAACATTTAAAAACTGGGCGAAATAATCCTTGCGTTCCAGGTCGTCCACAAACTCATAATATTCGTCCAGAGAGGTCATGGAAATTTCCCGTGCCTTCACCTCCAACTCAATCAATGTCAATTTTGCATTTTCGCTTTCTATGAACTCTTCACCTTTACTAAAGGCGTATTTCTTATCTGCTTCGGAAATTCTCTTTTCATCTACAAGATCATAATAATTCGAGATCGTAGAGAACTTCAACTGCTTTCTCCAACGTTCTTTCATTTCCTTTTTGGATGATACATATCCAATTTCTTCATAATCCACGTTGATGACTTCTTCTAAGGAATAGTCGAAAACGGTATTTAAAATTTCCTTGTAGAGTTTTTTCGATTCAATCTGTCTTTTTGAATAGCGTTCAAATACCAAATTGAAAAAAGAAAGATCCTTATTTCGTATTTGATCGTCTATTTCAGTTTCATATATACTAAAATCTTCAAGGTCTGAAGCCAAAAAATAACGCTTCAATGGATCCATCGTGTTGATGAAATCTTTATATACCCCGGCAGAAAAGACATTATCCATCTCCTTGGGGTCATAATGGCCTTTCTCAAGCACGTAAGTGATCAAGTCTATGAGAAGCTTGTCTTTATCGGGATCGTTAAATTCCTTGGTAGTAAAACTGCATGAAGCCACAGCCACAAATACAGCAAGCAATAAAACATTTAAGTTCTTTTTCATTAAGCGCATACCATCATTTTATTTAAGGACACCTAAAATATATGAAAAACCGTGCCAATACAGTACAATGATATTAATTTTTTGTTAAACAAATGCTGAAAATTCGGAAATAAGAATTTAGAATTCAGAATTAATAAATGTACTTTTGTCGTAGTGAAACCTCCTGCATGTCTTCTAACAAACCCCTTATTTTAATCACTAATGACGATGGAATTACCGCTCCGGGTATTCGCGCTTTAATAGAAGTGATGAACAAACTGGGAGAAGTTTATGTGGTTGCCCCCAGCTCCCCTCAAAGTGGAATGGGTCACGCCATTACCATAAATGACACCTTATATTGTGATAAAGTAGTGATTGATAAAAACGCCCCGCAAGTGGAGTATAGCTGTAGCGGGACCCCCGCAGACTGCGTAAAATTAGCCACTAGAGAAATTCTAAAACGCAAACCCGATCTTTGTGTGAGTGGTATCAATCACGGGAGTAATTCGTCCATAAATGTTATTTACAGCGGTACCATGAGTGCAGCGATAGAAGCCGGAACTACCGGGATCCCGTCTATCGGATTTTCGTTACTCGATTATTCCATGGAGGCAGATTTTGGACCCGTGAAGAAATTCGTGAAAATTATCGTCCGGCAAGCTTTACAAAATGGAATGCCGAAAGGTGTTGTACTGAATGTCAATTTTCCCAAATTAGCCGAAAAAGACATAAAAGGAATTAAAGTCTGTCGCCAGGCCAATGCGCATTGGATCGAGAATTTCGACAAGCGTACGAATCCGTTGGGGAGAGACTATTATTGGCTTACGGGTGAATTTATTAACGAAGATAAAGGTGAGGATACAGATGAATGGGCGTTGCAACAGGGCTATGTGGCCGTGGTGCCGGTACAATTCGATCTAACGGCTTATCACGCGATAACGGATATTAATTCTTGGGACTTATAGGAATGAAGAAAGAAATTTTAACAGGTTTTTTAGTGGGACTCATCGGTAATTCTTTAGGAATTATTCTTTGCTCTTTTATAATCTCAAAATTGAAAGGTCAGGGTTTTACTGAAACCTTTAACTTGTACTTAAATTCGAGTAATTTATGGATGTTGATCTCCTTAGGAGCCCTGCCCAATTTGGCCGCATTTTTTGGTTTCCTACGTATCAATAGAGAATATAGGGCCCGGGGGGTGTTAATGGCCACTTTCGTAGCAGCGATAACTGCTTATTTGATTTATTTTTTATGAAATACTACCTAATAGCCGGTGAGGCTTCCGGAGATTTACATGGAGCCAATTTAATAGCCGCCATACGAAAGAAAGATGCGGAAGCGCACTTTCGGTATTGGGGTGGCGATCTAATGCAGGCCGAAGGTGGTACGCTCGTAAAACACTATCGTGAATTGGCTTTTATGGGATTCGTGGAAGTTATTTTCAACTTACGGACTATTTTTAAAAACTTAGCCCTCTGTAAAAAAGACATAGAGGGCTTTCGGCCGGATGTGATCATTTTTATAGACTATCCCGGTTTCAATATGCGCATTGCCGAATGGGCAAAGAAAAATGGCTTTGCGACCCATTATTATATTTCTCCACAAATATGGGCATGGAGGGAAGGCCGTATCAAAGCTATAAAGCGTGATGTGGATGCGATGTATGTGATCCTTCCCTTCGAAAAAGAGTTTTACGAAAAGAAACACAACTTTCCGGTGAATTTCGTGGGACATCCATTGATAGATGCCATTGTTAAAAGGGAACAAGTAGATCCCGAAATATTCAGAAAAGAAAACGGGCTTGATGATCGTCCTATAATTGCATTGCTTCCCGGAAGCAGAAAACAAGAAATTTCGAAGATGCTTCAGGTGATGCTATCGGTCACAGAAGATTTTTCAGACTACCAATTCGTTATCGCCGGAGCACCGAGCCAGGCGGCTTCGTTTTATTCCGGATTTATTCAAAACAACAATGTTCATTTACTTCTGAATAAAACTTATGACCTGCTGAGCCTGTCAACCGCGGCTTTGGTCACATCGGGGACAGCTACATTGGAAACGGCATTGTATAAAGTACCACAAGTAGTTTGTTACAAAAGCAGCCGTGTATCCTACGAAATTGCCAAACGGGTGATCAATTTGAAATATATTTCACTGGTTAATCTTATCCTGAACAAACCTGTGGTGACCGAATTGATCCAATCCAATTTTAACACCAAGCGTCTTAAGGAAGAGCTCACCAAAATTTTAGACGATTACCATCGCGCTGTGTTATTCTTAGACTATTATGACCTGGAAAATGATCTTGGGGGCAAAGGAGCGAGTAAAAAAACGGCGAAATTAATCGTGGAATCCATACTTAAAACCAAATAATTTCTCGGTATAAAAAATAGGAACTCAAGGATTCGGGAAGAGATTTAGAAAATTTTTTATAATTTTAGCTAAACCAAATCTACTTTCGTTCAATGAAAAGAATCCTCCTACTAGCGCTGTTTGGGTTAATCCTAAGTTCGTGCGGCTCCTCCCGAAAAACGACAGATACCATTATTATTGGAAATTCGAAGACTTCCGTTTCTTCCGGGAAGATATCCAAAGTAATCAAACATGCTAAGACATTTGAAGGAACTCGTTATAAGTTTGGAGGAACGGACAAACGAGGAATGGATTGCTCCGGTTTGGTGTATGTTTCTTTTAAAGAAGAACAGATCGTGCTTCCCAGAATCTCGCGTGATATGGCCAAAAAAGGCCTTCGAATTAAACTCAAAGAATCGAAAGAAGGCGACCTGGTATTCTTCCGAACTGATAAAAACAAAAATGTTATCAATCACGTAGGCCTCGTTTTGGAAAACAAAAAAGGAGTGATCACATTTATCCATTCTACCACTTCCAGAGGGGTGATCGTTTCCTCTATGGAAGAAAAATACTGGAAAAACGCTTTCGTCCAGGTACGTCGCATGATTTAAATTTGTACTTTTATAGTTCTCCCCCACAGTTGATCTTATCACAAAGAAATTGACTGTTTGAGGATGAAATTCATAAATTTTGCTGTTGTTAAACTCGCCGTATGTCTTGCCGGCGGGATAGTCATTGCCACTATTTTTCCCATCACTTCTTTCCCTTTGTTTAAATGTCTGTTAGTGTGCGTTTCGCTGTTGTTCGTCGTTTGGTTCTTGGAAAGACGAAAATTGCAGCAAGGAATCCTCTTCGGTCTTCTTACTTACATGACAATTTTTGTATTTGGCTATGGCAGTTATCAATTGCGAGATCCTGCTCATCAAAATCGGCATTACTCTCATTTTTATACTGAAAACAATGCATCCTTAATTCAATTGAAAATCAGGGAGGTATTAAAACCTAATCGACGACACCACAAGTATTTTGCAGAACTTTTTAAACTGAATTCTAAAAACGTCCATGGAAAGATTCTCGTAACTATTCTAAAGGATTCAACATCATCAGCCTTCAAAGTTGATGATCTTTTATTGATCTCTTCCGAAATCGAAGAGGTGGCCGGGCCATCAAATCCATATCAGTTCGACTATAAAAAGTACTTGAAAAATTTAGGAGTGTTCCATCAGGTACGGATTTCAGAAAAACAAATTTTACAGAGGTCAAATGGCCCTACATCATTGAGGGGGTTTTCAGAAAACATTCGGAATCATATTATCCATAAATTATCTGAAACACCAATTGAAAAGGCACAAAGGGTAATAATCCAGGCCTTGATATTAGGACAACGAAAGGACATTAGTAAAGAAATGTACGGTGAATATATCGCAGCGGGTGCACTTCATATCCTGGCCGTTTCGGGCTTGCATGTCGGCATACTGTTTCTGATCTTATCATGGCTGTTTAAACCACTCGAGTATTTGAAATTTGGCAAACAAGCTAAATCGGTTTTACTTCTGCTATTTCTATGGGGTTTTGCAATTTTGGCAGGCTTATCACCATCCGTAGTGAGAGCGGTGACAATGTTTTCATTCTTTGGCCTGGCGGGAATGCTGGACCGGCCTACCAATAGTTTCAACACTTTGTTCTTATCATTTTTTACTTTACTCGTTTTCAATCCGAATTGGCTGTATCATGTAGGATTTCAACTGAGTTATTTGGCGGTATTCTTCATTCTTTGGATACAGCCCGAACTATACAAATCGTATATCCCAAAATTTTATCTCGACAAATTGTTGTGGGGTATTATTACCGTAACTCTGGCGGCTCAAATTGGTATTGCACCTCTCAGCTTGTATTACTTTCATCAATTTCCGGGATTGTTTTTTATCACTAACCTGGTCATACTTCCTTTTTTGGCAATTATACTGGCAGGCGGTTTATTGGTGATAATTCTCACCATAATCGGTCAACTGCCAAATTCTCTCGCTTTGGGGTACAATTGGTTGATCAAACAGCTCAATGGTTTTGTACATTGGATCGCTCAACAGCAGACATTTATTTTTACTGATATTTCATTCTCTTTCTCCACCATGATAGCCGGTTACGCTCTCATTTTTGCATTGATCCTATGGTGGAAGCTAAAAACAAACAAAGCGTTCCTATATGTGCCGGCCGTTGTTGCAATATTATTTGGAGTAGGCATATGGGAGAACAGATCTTCAAGTAAGGAACAATTGGTAGTATTCCATAAATCGAGAACCACCTTATTGGGGTATCAAAATGACCGGGTTTTAACCCTCCTTCAAAATGACACCATCAACTATTTCAACCGGTTTCCTATAAGAGATTATCGAGTGGGGAGCCAGGTTACCGGCTTTACTTCAGAATTATTACCCCGGGTTTTCAGGTATCGAAACAAGACCGTACTTCTATTGGACAGTTTGGGTGTATATCCTTCAGAAAAAATAGATATTATACTTCTTACCAACAGTCCTAAAGTGCACCTGGAGCGTTTGATCGATAGCATTCAACCTACACAGATCATAGCCGACGGCAGTAATTACAGGACCTATGTTAAGCGGTGGCACACCACTTGTACGAAAAGAAAAATCCCTTTTCATTACACGGGTGAAAAGGGAGCATATATCTTTGATCGGTGACCTTAGTGATCAGAATGCACCTTTGAAATTCTTTTGATAATCCTGCCAGGCTTCCACAGTGGTTAGCCCTTTATAATCGTCATTGGCTATCATCTTCAGATAGATCTCCAACTCTTGCGGTGACTTATACCCCGGAAGGGACTGAATCAGGGTGCCGTTCTCTTGAAAAAAGACGATACTAGGATAACCCGTCAATTTCAAAGCATCTGCAAAGGAATGAGTCGCATTACGGCCTTTTCTGGCCGGTTGGTAATTGGGATTGGTATAGGTAAAATCCTGATAGGTGATCTCTTCGGGTCCTTCAGCATTGAATTTAACCGGGTAGTAATTCTTGTTGATGAATTTGGCTACTTCTTTATCTCCAAAGGTGTTTTTATCAAGTAATTTACAGGGGCCACACCAAGAGGTGTACACATCCATTATAATTTTCCTGGGTTCTTTTTCCTGGGCTGCTAACGCCTCGTCCATGGACATCCACTTAATTTTTTGTGCATTCGTGGAGCCGGCAATTAGGAGTAGTATTATAAGCAGCATATTTTTCATAAGAAAAAATTATAGGTAATCTTCGGGATGTTCTAACTTTTAAATTCGGGTTCGAAGTTTTGAAAATAATCATCAAATCCCTTCTGGCTTTGTATGGTTTCCCATAGATCTGTTCCAAAGAACTTAAGGTACAATTCCATTTGTTGAGGTGTTTTATAACCTTTCACCCGGTTGATGAGATCGCCATTTTCATCGATAAAAAGTACAGTAGGATATGCGTTGACACCCATATACGTCGCAAATTGATGCCGGCTATTACGTCTTTGGGCTTTTGCCGGGTCATAGCCCGGGTTGGTAAAGGATTGTCCATTAGCACTGATCGTTTCATTACCTTCGGCATTAAATTTCACGGCGTAGAAGTTCTTATTGATGTATGTGATCACATCCTTATTGCTGAAAGTATTTCGATCCAGCAACTTACAAGGTCCACACCAATTGGTATACATATCCACAAAGATCTTTTTTGGAACATTGGCCTGGGCAGCTACGGCCTGGTTCATAGTAAGCCAATCGATCTTTTGCGCAGTCATGGAACCGACAAAGAGCAACGTGGTAAAAAGTACTAAGTATTTCATCAATATGCGTGTATAATGGCTTGTAATATAACAAAAAACGCTCCCAATGGGAACGTTTTTTAGTCGAATGTATTGTTTTTATCTTACGCCGTGCATGAGTTTTTTAAGTAAGGGATTTAATAGAATCGATAGAAATCCAACACCAATAGGTATCAACGTAAAGATCAAAAAGAAGGTGCTCAACGAATATTCAGACGATATTTCGTCGATCATTCCACCCATCGTTGCAGCAGCTTTTTGGCCCACAGCGATTGCGAGAAACCATACCCCAAACATAAATCCGATCATTCGAGCCGGCACCAGTTTACTTAAATAAGATAGCCCAACCGGAGACAGACATAACTCCCCCATAGTATGTAACAAATAGGCTAAAATTAAAAATATCATACTTACCGAAGCAGTCATCGCTCCCGATGGAATACTCGATGCGCCATAGGACAATATGGCAAACCCCAATCCTAACAAAATTAATCCCATACCATATTTCATGGCCGCGCTTGGGTTGTATTTACTCTCCCACCATTTTGAAAATAATGGAGCTAGTGTAATAATGAAGAAAGAATTAAGAATACTAAACCAGGTAGCCTCCACTTCGGTAACCTCGGACGTAAATTTGTTGTACAACCTAAATATGACCAACACCCATAGGCCTGCAAAGGCGATTCCCAATATTATGTTTGAGAGTCCGATTTTTGCGAACGTTTTTTTAGAAAGTAAAATTAATACCCAAGTGATAATAATCAGAGGAATTGTTGTAAGCAGGAGGTCGATTATTTTAAATACCATAGCGGAATTTCCTTCCAAAGTGCGATTCGTATAATCTCCTGCAAATAAAGCCATTGACCCAAGTGATTGTTCAAAAAAAGCAAAGAAAAACACCGTGAATATACCAAATATAGAAACCGCAATTATCCTGTCACGCACCACAGGTAAGTATCGTATAATTCGACTGATCATCAATATCAAAAACGCTAAAAGAGCAAATAAAACAATCACGTTGTTTCCGCTTAGTCCTCCCATTTCAAAAGGTAGTAGATTCACATTCTTGATTTTTTCTAAAGGGTCATTAAAGAGATAAATCAAACCACCGACAGCAGCAAGAACTACCAGAATTTTATCAACCAGTGTAAATGGATTCAATTTTTCATCGGTTACAGGTTCCCTTTGCTCTCCAGGACTTGCTTCATTAATGTTTTGAGGTAACTCAACTTCGTGTACTTTTGAAGGTTTAGCACCAATTTTTCCAAAGAGATTTTTTGCACGCCAAAACTGGAGCATTCCAAGCAGCATAAAAATTCCCGCAAGGCCAAATCCATACGACCATCCATAGGTTTCACCGAGATATCCACAAAGCAACATGCCAAAAAAAGCTCCGGCATTTACCCCCATATAGAAAATGGTATATGCACCATCTTTCTTAGATTCTTTGCCTTTATACATGGTAGAAATAATAGAGGTAATATTAGGTTTGAAAAACCCGGTCCCGATTACTAATAAGGCCAGACCGATATAAAAAGATTCGGTCGTTTCTAATGTCATTGATGCATGACCCGCGGTCATGATCGAACATCCTATAACGACTGCTATTCGGTAGCCTGTGATCTTATCGGCTATCCATCCTCCAATAATCGGAGTCAGATAGAGCAAAGATGCATAGGTGCCAATTAAAGCCAAAGCATGCTCTCGTGGCCAATCCCAACCCGGGTTATCACTTAAAAAAGGTGCCGTTAAGAAAAAAATAAGTAAAATTCGCATTCCGTAGAACGAGAAACGCTCCCACATTTCGGTAAAAAACAGAACAAACAATCCCGCAGGGTGACCCAATACTTTGTCCTTGAATAAATTTTCTATGTCGGTATTCATAAAATCGGTTTTTTAGTTGCTATATAAAAACAGAAAAGCCCTATAGTGATCTATAAGGCTCCTTGAATATTTTTTATTGTTTATCGGCTAATTCGAATCCTTCGGGTTCTTCATAATGCATCTCTCTTTCATCATCTTCAACACCGTGTGTTAAAGCTTCGAATCTTTTTCTTATGGTCATTACTAATAAACCTAAAACTATGCAAAAAACCGCAATACCTGTAAAGATCGTATACTCTCCGAGGCTTTCAGACCATTCTCCCAATAATCCGGCTAGCTTACTTCCAAAACCGGTCATTGCAAAATATACCCCCATCATAATAGAAGCATATTTAAGAGGAGCTAATTTTGTGATAAATGATAAGGCGACCGGAGATAGACATAATTCACCAATCGTATGAAACAAATAAGCTAAAACCAGCCAATACATAGCAGAGGTGCCGGTGGCTTCAAACTGTGCCGTCGCTCCGGTCATAAAAAAGAAACCTCCACCCATAATGATCAAACCTAATATCATTTTGAAAAGTGAAGATGAAAGTTTGTTTTTCAACTTTCTTTTTGCCCAATAGCCTGCAACAAATGTTCCCAATATAACGATGAAAAAGGCATTCAATGATTGAAACCATGTTGCCGGAACTTCCCATCCCATAAATATTCGGTTTGTTTTATATTTAGTATAAATATTCATTAGACCACCTGCCTGTTCAAACGCACCCCAAAAAACTATCACCAATAAAAAGGAAATAAGCAAGACTGCCACCCTATCTTTTTCGATCTTTGTTAAAGGTTTTTTCATCAATTCTTTCTCCTCTTTATCTTTTGAAGCGCCTAAGAAATTACCAACGTGTTTTAGATGTTTTTGACCGATATAGTATTGAACCAAACCGAGAAACATCCCTATTCCGGCTAATCCAAAGCCATAATGCCATCCATAAACCTCCCCAACATATCCAACTATTATACTGGATAAAAACGCCCCTAAATTAATTCCTATATAAAATATAGTAAACCCTTTATCTCTTCTTATATCTCCCTGCTTGTATAGTCCACCAACCATCGTAGAAATATTCGGCTTTAACATCCCTACTCCACAAATGATCAATACCAATCCCGTATAAAAAGCCCACATTTCTTCCACCGCTAAAATGCTGTGTCCCATGACCAAGAGAATTCCTCCAACAAAAACCGATTTTTTTTGACCTAAAAACTTATCTGCAATAATTCCTCCTGGGATTGACATAACGTATACCATCATTGTATACCATCCATATAAAGCTAATGCGTCGCCAGTACTCCATCCTAAACCCGCGTTGCTGTCGGTCGTTAGCCCAACCAAGTATAATACCAAAATAGCGCGCATTCCATAATAAGAAAATCGTTCCCACATTTCGGTAAAAAATAGAACGAACAGTCCTATGGGGTGTCCGAATAATTCCCTCTGGTTTGGTTGTAAAGTAGTTGACATATAATTTGTTGTTAGTTAATAATTATTCTCGTGATCAGTCTTTAATTTCTGTTAGTGCATTCGTAGGTTTCCCTAAGGATTCTTTTATAAAGTTGGTCATTTTGTTATACAAATGAAGCCTTGTATTACCCCCATAGATGCCATGGTTTTTGTCGGGGTACACCAACCAATCGAAATCCTTATTTGCCTGTACCAGGGCTTCGACAAGTCGCCACGTATTTTGAGCATGCACATTATCGTCGGCACTCCCATGAACCAACATAAAATCCCCTTTCATTTTATCTACATGGGTAATGGGTGAGTTATTATCGTAACCGGAGGCATTCTCCTGAGGAGTTTGCATATATCTTTCGGTATAGATGGTATCATAAAAACGCCAGCTGCTAACCGGTGCAACGGCTATAGCCATCGCAAAAGTATCTGCCCCCTGAAATAAGCAGTTACTGGACATAAATCCTCCGTAGCTCCAGCCCCAAATTCCTATACGGGATGCGTCTATATATGGAAGCTTACCTAGTTCTTGTGCCACACTAATTTGGTCTTCAACTTCATACTTACCCAATTCTTTCTGAGTCATTTTCTTGAAGTCCCGACCTTTTAAACCCGTTCCACGGCCATCAACACAAACTATAATATAGCCCTGCTGTGCTAACATCTGGTGCCAGTAATCGTTGGAGCTATTCCAACGATTGGCTACTTGCTGAGATCCCGGACCGGAATATTGATACATCAGCAACGGATATCTTTTATTCGGATCAAAATCCAAAGGTTTGATAGTGTACATGTTCAGGTCATACCCATTCACGTGGATGGTTGAAAACTCCTTAGGTGACAATTTGTAGTTGCTGAGTTTATCCTTTAGAGCGTTGTTGTTTTTTATCTCTCGAACGCTATTACCTGTCAAGGCCTCGATAAGTGTGAATTCATAAGGAGTTTCCGTATCGGAGAAAGTATTGATGAAGTATGTATAGTCTGAACTAAAAGCAGCACTGTTATTTCCCAGTTTATGAGTTAAACGCACCTTGTTCTTTCCGGTATTGCTTACGGAGTATACATCGCGGTTGATATTCCCATTTTCAGTACTTTGGTAGTAGATCCGGGCGGTTAACGGGTCAAAACCATAGTAATTGGTTACTTCCCAGTCGCCTTTGGTCACCTGGTTGATCAATGTTCCTTTTTTACTGTAGTGATAGATATGATTCCAGCCGTCCTTTTCACTGGTCCAGATAAAGCTGTTGTCGTTGAGAAAGGCGAGATTGTCTGTAACGTCCACATAAGCGTCATCTCTTTCCTGTAGTATCAATTCTGAAATATTATTCTTCACATCCACAAAAACAAGATCGATGACATCCTGATGACGATTGGTTAATTGTACGCTCAAAATATTGTTGTCATTGGTCCACTTGATACGTGGGATATAGTAACTGTTAAATAATGAAACATCAACATTGGATATCGTTCCGGAATTTAGATCGTATAAATGCAAGGAAACATCCGCATTGGCTTCTCCCGCTTTCGGGTATTTAAACACGGTTTGAGTTTGATAGAGTTCTTTGCCATAAATGTCCATGGAAAATTCGGGAACCTCGGTCTCGTCAAAGCGAATAAAAGCCAGATGTGTACCGTCTTTGCTCCAATCGAAGGCACGGACAAAGGCAAATTCCTCCTCATACACCCAATCTGTAATACCATTAATGATCTTATTTTTAACGCCATCAGTTGTCACCTGTATCACTTTCCCGGAATTTAGATCCTTGTAATATAAATTATTTTTATAGCCATAGGCAACTTTACTACCGTCCGGACTGAAAGTGGGCTCTTGCACCTTGTAATCGGTTAGCAGTGTCAAAGATTTACTCGTGACATCATACACATAATAGGTTCCCAAAGCAGATCTTCTAAACACCTGCTCGATCTTGGTTGACAATAATAATTTCGACTCATCCCCGCTAAATTCGTAGGATATGATGTACGGCACATCCTCCAATTCGCTACTGCTAAACAGCGTCCGTACTTTTTCTCCGCTTTTATAATCAAACACATCTATGGTAGAAACACTCTGTGCTTTGTTGTAATTCAACACGGAATATTCCTTACCGTTTTTGAGAGAACGCAATACATCCAAACGTTCGGTGTGGAATTCCCGGCCCCATATTTCCTCTAAACTAATGTCTTTTTGCTGTGCTGTAAGAGTAGAAAAAGTCGTTATAAAAAACGCCAGCACCGTGAGTGAAAGTAGTCTTTTCAAATTGTTAAAATTTTAATACGCCAAGTTTACTAAATTTTCATTAAAATTCGCTTGTTTTTCTGTTAAATAGTCCTTTAGCACCTCCGCCTACGTTTCGCCACTACATTTCCCGCCTCCATTTCCCGCCTACATTTCCCGCCTACATTTCCCGCCTACATTTTATTTCGGACGGGCAAGTATTTCGGACGGGCAAGTATTGCGGACGGGCATGTAATTCCGACGGGCGGGCACTTCAGACGGACTGGTAGTATTCAGTACATAGTATCAAGTAAAATTTGAGAACCGAATATATTGCGAATCAAATAAATCTTCCTTCTTTCAACGATAAACTTTCAAACCTGCTTCTCAAAACTAATCCCTAATACAACTTTAACAAATTCACCAATAACCCTATCTTTGTTTATTAAATGCTCTAAAGATATGGCGAGTTCCGTTTCAGGATTTTCAAAAAAAACCAAAGAGGAAAAAATACTTTGGTTGGTAGAAAACTACCTCAACAACGACCCTTCTGCTTTTGATATGTTGAAAAGGTATTGGAATCCGGATGTGAAACTCCAGAAACTCCACGACGATTTTATAGAAAATACCCTCACTAATTATTATCTGCCATTCGGGATAGCGCCTAATTTTTTGATCAATGATACTCTCTTTGCTCTGCCTATGGTGGTTGAAGAAAGTTCTGTGGTGGCAGCAGCCAGTAATGCAGCAAAATTTTGGTTGGAGCGTGGTGGATTCAAGGCTGAAATTATCTCAACGGAAAAAAATGGACAGGTACATCTTAATTTCTTCGGAAATGAAAGTGACCTGACTACTTTTTTTACTGAAGTTAAACCGAAATTGATCGAAAGCATATCATCGCTCCAAAAAAACATGAAGGAACGAGGCGGTGGATTGTTGGATATACAACTCATAAACAGCACGGCAGCTCTTGAAGGATACTACCAAATACACTGTACTTTCGAAACCATGAATGCTATGGGTGCTAATTTCATCAATAGTTGTTTAGAAAACATTGCAAATACGTTTGAGACTGAGGCTGAAAGCTTTTCAGCATTTAAAAACACCGATCATTACCCGGAGGTTGTGTTGAGTATCCTTTCCAATTATGCGCCCAACTGTCTGGCCCGGGCTGAAGTACATTGCAAGATCTCAGAATTAGATCAGTTGGCGATCGATGGAGCCACTTTTGCGCATAAATTTGTGAGGGCAGTTGAGATCGCGCAAATAGAAATTCGTCGGGCGGTAACACATAACAAAGGGATCATGAATGGGATAGACGCGCTAGTACTTGCCACAGGAAACGACTTTAGGGCCGTGGAAGCCGGAGCACATGCTTATGCCGCGAAGGACGGCAATTACAAAAGCCTGACCCATGCGAAGGTCGAAGGAGACGAATTTTATTTTTGGATCGAAATACCCTTGGCATTGGGAACAGTGGGAGGGCTAACTTCATTGCATCCTTTGGTGAAATTGGCGTTACGGATTTTGCAGAACCCAGGCGCAAAGGAGTTGATGCAAATTGTCGCTGTAGCAGGTTTGGCACAGAATTTCGCTGCCATTCGATCTTTGGTAACCACAGGGATCCAAAAGGGTCATATGAAAATGCATTTATTGAATATATTGAACCAGCTTGAGGCCACTTCCGAAGAAAAAGAAAAAGCAGTGTTCCATTTCAAAGAAAATACGGTGTCCCATAGTGCTGTGGCTGTCTTTGTGAAGGAGCTGAGGAGTTGATCAGTTATTAGTGATAAGTGATAAATTATTATTGACTATTGATTATTGAAAAATATAAAAATCAGGATCGTACCAACATCCAGGGCACATATAAAGAGTTGAAAAATACATTTTACAGCAACGGTAAATTATTGCTTACGGCAGAGTATGTGGTACTCGACGGAGCCGTCGCACTGGCTATTCCAACCCGGCTGGGTCAATCCTTATTCGTGGAAGCTGTTGAAGGAAAGGAAATAACCTGGGTAAGCCTGGATGAAAATAATGTTATCTGGTTCCAGGGAAATTTTGATAGAATTAAGCTTGAGCCGATCGCTGTTGGTGACGGCGAACGGTATGATGAAATTGCGGTGCACCTGGCTAAGATCCTTCAAATCGCAAAGACGATGAATCCCTCTTTTTTAGCCGAAGATCACGGCTGGAAAATAACCGCTAAACTTCAATTTCCCCGGAACTGGGGACTGGGTAGCTCCTCTACTTTAATCAATAATATTGCCCAGTGGGCCCAAGTGAACGCCTTCGATCTATCGAATAAAAGCTTTGGTGGGAGTGGTTACGATATCGCGGCCGCACAAAACGATAGCCCTGTCTTATTTTCAAGAAATGAAGAAAACCATAGGGTGGAAACGGTGCAATTGCCTTGGCAATTTACCGAAGAGTTATTCTTTGTACACCTCAATCAAAAACAAGATAGCAAGGAAGCGATCACACATTATAGAAGGACCTACAAAAAGAACAAAGTACATTTGGATGCTTTTTCTGAAATCAGCAAAAAGGTCGCCTCTTGTAAAACACTTTCCGAATTTACATCGCTAATGTCCTCGCATGAGGAGCTTATTTCATCCATCATCGACATGCCAACCGTTAAAAAACGCCTATTTCCAGACTATCCCGGATTGATCAAAAGCCTCGGGGCATGGGGTGGTGATTTTGTGTTAGTAGCAGGTAAAGAAGCAGACCAGAACTATTTCAGAAAAAAAGGATACGGTACAATAATTCCTTTCACAAAAATGATGAAATAAAAAAATCCCCCTTTGCTGAAAAGTCCGGGAGGATCATCAGATCAAGAATTCTCTATTTGCTAATAGAAAGCGGCTCTATTATCTTCTATGTCCGCTACTTTTTTCAGTGCTTCATAGACACTGCTATTGATGGCTCCTGCTGCTCCGGTGAACTGGCTCACATAAGCCTCGTAGTTATCCAGGACCGGGGCCTTATTGACCGCCAGGACCTGTACCATATAAACCCCATTTTCACCATCGATCAAATCGGTTAGTTCGCCAACCGTTTTTCCAAATGCCGCTCCCACCACTTCGGGCTCTGTTCCCGCACCTGCTATGGTTGGATTAGACCTGGTCAATGCTAATGCCGATTTTACGACAACATTTTGACTCGAGGCAACCTCTTCCAATATATTCCCGCTAACCGATTCACGGATCTTCAATGCTTTTTTCTTGTTTCTAAGGATAGGAATTACGATTGCCGAGGCTTCTGCAACACTCATCAGAGCTTTTTCAGAATTCTTCCGGGTTAATTGTGCTATAACATATGTATCGCCAACATTGAAACGTTTTACGTCACCTACCTTAACATCTTCCTGAAAGGCCCAATTAATTATGGTGCGATTGTTACCGATACCCGGTAGCGTAGCATCCAGTTTACCGATTTTATTGACGGGTTTTGGAGTGAGCCCATTTTGATCAGCAACTTCATTATAATCACCGTCGCGAGCGGCTTCCTCAAATTTTGCCCCTCTGGAGAAAACATCGTTCCGTGTTTTTTCTGAAGGTTCGATCTCTAAGGTGACCGTGGCTACTTTAATGACTTTTTGCAAATTCTTTTGCCCCTCCACTTCAATAATATGATATCCAAACTGTGTTTCCACAATTCCCATATCACCTGTTTTCTGTTCGAAGGTATAATCTCTGAATGCCACTACCATTTGACCGTAGGGATACCAATCATATCGACCCCCGTCTTCTTTACTACCCTCATCCGAAGTAAATTTCGTCACTAAATCTTCAAATTTAGACCTGTCCGATCTTACAACCTTCAAGATACTATCTGCCGTAATTTTAGCCTGATCTTTATTTCTGGTAATACTGTCTGTTTTGTTGAATCCAATAGGGATCAAAATATGTCTTGCCTTTACCGAATCGGGCATTTGTCTTACACCCACTACTCTGGATAAGTTGAAGGTATTGTCAACTTTATATGGACCATAAACATCGCCTTCAGAAAAAGTAAAAATGCTGTCTTTTATAGAGGCCGGAAGATTATTTTTGTAGAACCAACGATCTACAAAGCTGTTATCTGATTTATCGTTTACGTAAGACTCATAATCCTCTGATGTCTTGAACTCTTCCTTCATATTTTCAATATCCGTTCTTTTTGCTTCAATATCATCAATCGAAGCTTCTTCCAAATAAGAAACATATTGAATATCGACCATGGGATCTATTTCGAACCTGCTTGAATTGGTTTTGATGTAGGCAGTGATCTCTGCTTCAGATATAACGACATCTTCATCGGCAATCTTGGAATAGGGAATATGAACGTACTCAATATTGATCTTATCATTTTCAAAACGATATTGTTGCTCACCTTCCGCTAATGTAGAAACAAACCCTCCCCGTACCATGGCTAAATAATTATTTTGTACGATACTTTGCCTGGTTCTTTCTAAATAATCAATCCAATCTTGTTTTGCGCTTCTCGCTTGCGGGGTATTGGCGTCCAGGCTTCTTTCATATGCGATCAATTTAGCCTCACTATAATATCCATTTTCATCTTGAAACGTCGGGTCGTTTGCCAGAGCATTGCTCAAGGTTTCTTTTAGTTGGTCCTCACTAATTGTGATACCGAGTTCATCGACTTGCTGTTGCATCAAAGTGTTTCTAAGTTCTCGCTGCCAAATCACACTCATGGCTTGAGCCGTAGTGGAATTGGGACCCAACGACCTTTGGTAAGCTTCTACCTGACCCATGAAATCCTGACGGGAAAGGTCAGTACCATTTATAGTTGCTACGGTATCCAGAATACCCTGACCCCCTCCTCCTTTGGTAAGACTGTCACTCACGATGAAGGCAAAAAGTGCCAAAGCTATAATTATAACTAAAAAAATACCTTTTTTACGTATACTGTTTAATATTGCCATCTCTCATTGAAAAATTAATATTCCTTCACGTACGCATTGACGGACGAGAAGGATTGAATTTGATCCCTTTCTTTCAAACAACTCGAACCGGAAGTTCAAAATCCTGAGATCATTTCTAATAGTGGGCGAAATTACCATTTTCCTACCATTAATAAAAAGGTTATTCTTAAAAAATAGGGGATTTGCATAAAAATTAATCCCGGTTATTCTTTTTAACTTCAACCAATTCGATTTTAGTCTTGGAAACCGATACAATTTTTAAGGTGTAACCCTCAATTTTCACGGTTTCATCTTGACGTGGGATCTCTTCAGTGAAATTTACGATCATTCCACCAAGAGTCTCATAGGCGTCATTTTCTGGAAGGGCGAATTTGTAGGTTTCGTTCAAATAATCTACTTCCAGGCGCGCTGAGAACTGATAGTGATCTTTCCCTAATTCTATCTCGATAAGCGCCACCGAATCGTGTTCATCCTCTATCTCTCCAAAAAGTTCTTCGATAATATCCTCGACGGTAATAATACCCGATGTCCCGCCATACTCATCGACGACCACGGCTATACTTTTCCGTTTCTTACTCAGAACATTCAACACATCTTTTGCCAGCATGGTTTCAGGCACAAATACGAGGGGCATCAATATTTTCCTTAGCGATGTGGGTTTTTTAAACAATTCGAAGGAGCGTACATAGCCCAGGATATCATCGATGTTTTTGTTAAAGACCAATATTTTTGAAAGTCCGGTATCCGTAAATAATCTCCCAAGTTCCTTAGGTGTTGTGTGAATTTCCACCGCTACCACTTCTGTCCGTGGAATCATAACCTCCCGGGCTTTTACTTCGGAAAATTCCAATGCATTCTGAAAAATCTGTATCTCACTATCAATTTCGTCCTTTTCATCTATAGATTCGATCTGCTCGCTGATGTAATTTCCAAGTTCCACTTTACTAAAACTCAATTGCACTGCATCTCCTTCGGTCTTAAAAAATACTTTCAGCACCAGATCAGAGATCCAAATGACAAATTCAGAAATAACAGAAAACAGCAAATAGAAGAAATAAGCCGGAACAGCGAAAAATTTTACTAGTTTGTTCGCGTAGATCTGAAAGAAAACCTTGGGTAAAAATTCTGCAGTTATAAGAATGATTATCGTAGAGATAACCGTATGTACGGCTATTCTAAAAAATCCTTCCAGGGGTAAATAATTCATCAGCAACGCCCCCATAAAAAACCCATAAACCACCAGTGCAATATTATTTCCAACCAGCATCGTTGCGATAAATTTTGAAGGCCTTTTGGTGATTTTTTTCAGAATTCGCGCAAGAAAATTGTTTTGTTTTTTCTCTATCTCGATATGAATCTTATTCGCAGAAACATAAGCGATCTCCATTCCGGAAAAAAATGCGGAAAAGATGAGACAAAGTACGATTATAAGTATTGTAAAATCCAAGGTAGCTGATGTTTCAAACGATAGGTCAATTGCGCCCACCCTTAAATGTACAAATTTGAAAGGAAACTATCTTATTACTGATTTCCTTTGTGTTTTTCAAATTTTTTTCTGAACCGGCGTTTAAAGAAATACATAAAGATGGCAAGTACACAGAAGAAGCTAAAAAGATAGGATTGCCCCCGGTCTGTTTCCCAATTTGTGATCACTATGTATATTGAGAAAACCGCCATAATTATGTAGGCGTATTCAAAAAGTTGGTAGATTTTATTGCCCATCGGTGTTTTCGGGTTTGTTTTTGTCTAATATTTGTATTCCGTCATTTTTACGCGACAAAAATACGGTAAAATCTTCATTTGCATCGAATCCTTCCCCATCATTGTAAGATCCGTCGCTAAAAGTAATACGGTAGGGACGATCTGTGAATACCCATTGGTTTTTTTGATCCCAATACAATTGCTCGGCGCTAAGTGTATTTCCATCTGCGGTAATCAGGACCACGTTCTCTCTCAGGTCTACGATATTGGTTTCAGGATATCGCATGGCATAATCTGAAGTCACTGTGCTTTGTTTGCCATCTTTATAAAAACGAACCTCCACCCCATCAGGAAATTCCTGATAGGCAAACTCAAAATTGGAATAGTCCAATAATTTCGGCGCCAGTAAGTTTGTTACTATCTTCCCCGAATCTGTATAGACCAGATTAATATTGATCCCTTCGGCCACGGGAAGGTCATCTTTCAAGTTTAATTTTTGAATGTTCTTATAATTGCCTTCACAAGCAAAAAGCGTGATGGTTACCAAAATAACCACCACGCTTTTCATCTTATGATTTAATGTTATCATTTTATAAAGTTGGAACTCTTACACTTCCGCCTACCCAGCATTTAAATCTAACCGTTTTTCCGGCCATACTTGAGCTGAAGATATCCGTTTTGCTGGGAGCTCGCTGTCTGTAACTGCTTGCAGCTGCTCTTGCGGTATATGCGATGGAAGGTTCTACTCTTGCCGCTTTGTCGGCCAATTGGGCCGCCAACCAGTTGATAGCTCTTTTTTCAAATACGTTGCTTCCACAATTATTTGAACTCTTGGCATACATCTGTGCGATCTTCAAATAGGCACGTCCGGAGTTAGGTTTGATCTCCAATACTTTTCTGTAATAAGTTCTCGCTTTTCCATAGATACCTTTTTTCCGGAAATTTTCAGCAATACTGCTATAATAACCTACTTTTCTGTTTGGATCGCTCTCCAATTCCACAGCCTGGTTGTAATAATCCAGTGCTTCACTGCCTTTGCCGGCTTTATCCGCTAATCTGCCTAAATAGAATGCTGAGGCTGCAGACGGTTGTAACGAATGTAATTGTTGTACCATTTGATAGAACAAGGGAGTATCACAATCTTTAGCATTCAATTTACCCGCTGCACTCTTTAACCAACTAACATCATTCTTCTTCTCTTCAAACAATCTTTCGTACAAGGGGATCAAGTTTGTACAATCTGCGATTACACCCAACTTCGCATCCACACTACCTTTGATCTTTCCGTAACTTCCAAGATTTGTTTCGTATCCTTTTAATCGTTTCTTCTCCTTTGAAGAAAGCACAGTTCCTGCTTCTTCTTTATCGATAAGCTGAGATAATTTGCTGGCATATTTACGTTCTTCTTTATCGATCTTTTCCTGAATCACATCATAAAGGTAGAATACCTCCAGGATATCTTTCTGACCTGCTTCGAATAAGTCCTTTGCTAAAGAGAAATAGGTGTACAAACTCTTAGGGCTTGTAAATGTTTCTTCATCCTTCTTATAAGCGGCATCAAAACCATCAAACTGCTCTTGCATGGTTCCTATTTTGTTGTCGTATTTTAATTGTGAGACTTTTGCCATATTCTTACCAACTTTGGTCTTGGCCGGGAAATTAGTCAATTGAAGGTCAAAGTTCTTTTCATAATCTGCAACCCTGGACAAATCGCCTTTCTCTACAAAATATTTGAACATTCTCTCGGCATATTGATAGGTAGCTATATTATATTTTGGACATTCACTTATCACTTTATTGTAATGAGGCAGTGCCGCTGCATAATTCTTTGCCTTAGCAGGTTCAATAAATAAAGAAGCTGTGGTGACACATTCGTCCATTTGTGCTAGTGCCTTTCCGCTAAAGGTAACGGCTAAAACAGCTAGTAATAAAGTAACTTTCGTTTTCATCGTGCTAGTTTTTATTCTATTAATCATAATATCTTTTTTCAAACCATCTGTCATTGAGTGACAAACTTATGAAAGTATTAAAAAAAGTTTCTTTAACCAATCCGGCATTTGTTGTTCCTCTTCTTCCGAGTTCAAAACTAAGGTTGATATTTGAGAACAATCTACCTACCGGCAATCCTACTCCAAAAGATATGCCAAACTCATTGATCGCTTCGCCATTGATGACTATACCTGTTTCTTCAAAACGGAAACCTCCGCGATAAACCACTCGCTTCCAAAAACTTCCAAGGCTATTGTAATTAGGAATATAAAAACCTCCTATTTTGAATTTATTCCCATCCACGAACGAAACATTTTCCAAATCAAAAGTCCGATTGGTAAAATTACTTGTTTTTTGCGAAGTAAACTCACCTCCAACGAACCATTTTTTTGGTTTCCCGATTCCGCCACCCAGAGATATCTGTGATGGAAATGTAAAGTCTGTGTCCATTACATCAATATCTCTACTATCAATGGGTGTTACCGTACCGGATGGAAGTGTGAGCGTAGTTTCGAGAACTCTAGTATTTTCTGATTTAAACTGAGTTTCGGGAGTAAAAACGACGGACGATATTAATTCGAGGCCCTCAGAGATCATGGTTTTATAGATAGCCCCAAAATTGTAACTAAACCCTGCAAGGTTGGATACGTTCGTTTCCCTGGTGCCAAACTGCACACCTTCTTGTTCAGTTGAGGCTATATTTTCGATATTTCCAAAATTATAATTAGCATCTACGCCCATACTAAAATGGGGTGTTATTTGATAAGCAAGCTGAAAAAATGCTTTATTCAAACCACCCGTACCCTCGTATCGGGTGACGCTGTCTTCATTCTCATTTTGCAATTTATAACCTGAAGACGTATAGGGGATCAATCCAAAACTAGCTCCAAATTTACCCATGGGAATACCTAAAGCCAGATAATCCAATGAAGTGGTAGTGGCATTCTGCGATTCACTTGATGTTGATAGGGTGTTGAACTGATGACTGCCGGCCAGAGAATAGGTCACCAGTTGCAGTCCGGCGACCGCTGCCGGGTTCTGAATATTCAAGTGGATACTATCGCTATAAACACCTATTCCGCCCATCGCTCTATTCTCTATTGTCCCTTTGAACTTGAGGGTACCGATACCAAAAAAAGAATAGGGAGATGTGGTTCCCTGTTGGGCCATAGCCAACCCGGTTATCAACAGCATGAATGCAATAAAAACTCGCTTCAACATCTATCCTTGTTAATTTCTAAAATGTAGTTCAATCCCTCTAACAAAAAATTGGAGTTGGCAAAGGTGTCATTTTTTATGCTATCTCGCAAAAAATGAGCGTCTCCTCCTGTTAAAATCACTGTTAAATTGGAAAAGTTTTTTTTATACTCATCAACAAACCCGTTCAATTCATTTATAACACCTTGTATAACGCCAATATGCATGGAGTTATTTGTGGAATCACCTACGCGGTTTTTAAGGATCTCAGGTTTCAGAAGGGGAAGGTTGGAGGTAAAGGTATGCATTGCTTTATAACGCATTTCTATACCCGGTGAAATCGCCCCTCCCAAGTAGTTATTTTCGGCCGACAAAAAATCATAGGTGATACAACTTCCCGCATCGATGATGAGCACATTCTTTTCAGGGAACTGTGATGCGGCGGCACTTACCAGTGAGATTCGATCCATTCCCAGGGTTTCCGGTGTGGCATATTGATTTCTGAAAGGTAACTTTGCTTCGCGGGAAAGTATAAACACCGGAGCGACATTTTTCACCGCTAAAATTTCGGCATCAGTAACCTCCCCTACGGCAGAAATAATGCAATGATCGATCTTCGGATACTCTTTAGAGATTTCATTCAAAGAGTTTATAAAGTCCTTTTTAGGCAAAGATCTCTTATGCTGAATTTCGCTCCCCGAAAATACGGCAAGTTTAATGAAGGTATTCCCTACGTCTATTATTAAATTCATCGTGGATTATGAAGGGCTAAAAATACGATTTGAAATGACGTGGAATTGTTAAGACACTATTAAATAAATCGAACTCAAAAGATGTACTGATTTTAATTGAGTTAATGTTTTGAAGTACCTAAAATAGATTTATATTTGCACCCTCCTACACAAAATATGTTGAAGGTTACAGTCCTCAAAGTGCTGTTTTATTGTAAGGTACCTTAGCTCAGTTGGTAGAGCAACGGACTGAAAATCCGTGTGTCCCTGGTTCAATTCCTGGAGGTACCACAATAAATACAAACCCACTCACTTGAGTGGGTTTTTTATTTGAAGCATGCAAGTAAAGTCGGCTTTATGAAGTATGTGAGAATAAAAAACCCACAGCTGAAAGCTTTGTGGTTTGTATTTTGACTTTCGGAGCCAAAGGAACAATTTGCAAAGCGAATTGAACCCTGGAGGTACCACATAGAAAAACCGTAATTAGTTTATTTATAGACTTTTACGGTTTTGTTGTTTTAAATATTGTACGATTAATGTACGGTATGGATTAATTACCTCATCTTTTGGAATCTTTTCAGTCAATTACCATGCATAAAAAATTGTTACTCATAATTACTGTAATTCATTAATAATTGTACTTTTGCGCAAAATTTTTGACATGAAAATTACTCGTTTACTATTAATCATTTACTGTATTACTCTCCTTTTTTCTTCTTGTAACAGTGATGACGATCTAACCTGTATAAATCCGAAAGGGCTTAAAATCTCAGACATTAGATCAGATGGCATAACCATTCGCTGGAGGCTGTGGCGAAATGCAGACAGTTATACCATCGAATATGGTCTTTTAGATTTTGAATTTGGCACTGGTACCCGTAGACTCACAGTCGACCCGGTTTTATTTATTCATGGCCTCCAACCTAACACTAGATACGAATTCTACTTAAGGTCCAATTGTTCAGTTGGTGATGCACAAGAATTTAACGGTCCCAATTCTTTCCTAACACTAGAAGAATAATAGTATTTTATATCTACTCATTTTATTGCCAGGTTTAACGTTCATTTAAATTTCATCTTTACAACTCTTTTCAGCACTCAATTCACTTAACAATCTCCACGCTGAATTATAGCTATTGTTGTGGAACGTATTTATATTATTGCAACACAACTTTAACCACTACATATTGCTTTGGGGTAGTGAGCCGGACAAAATAAATACCTGATGACAATTCATCTCCATTGGTTTTTTCCCCGTTCCAAGGAATAGATTGGTCACCTGAAACCATCCCGTCCAAAAGGGTGTATATTTTTCTACCGTGAATATCGATGACCTCCAACAATACATCTACAGGTTCTTCCAGCCTAAAA
>SMVB01443902.1_pt1 | contig 38326 bp, 35 predicted proteins | sample 2456461 | NCBI WGS metagenome assembly SMVB01 (sample SAMN11095934, study PRJNA526329) | marine sediment metagenome | biome: Marine sediment; feature: Surficial sediment; material: Deep marine sediment; isolation source: Hadal surficial sediment | place: Pacific Ocean | collected 2014-05 | depth...
CCGACGGGGCGGCCATCCCTGCCGACCTCATGGCTTGCGATGTGGGACCGCGCACGGTGGATCTCTTTACCGGGTGGATCCGAAAAGCAGCCACCATTCTCTGGAATGGTCCCATGGGAATCTTCGAGAACCCGTGCTTCGCCGCCGGGACTCGTGGCATCGGCGCAGCCATAGCTGCGTCATCGAGTTTTTCGGTGGTTGGCGGCGGTGACTCCGTGGCAGCCGTACGCCAGTTCCAGATGGAAGACGGCTTCTCCCATCTCTCCACCGGCGGGGGTGCAAGTCTCGAGTTCCTTGCCGGCCGTGCCCTGCCCGGCCTCGTTGCGCTGGCCGAGAAGGACAACTGATCCATGAGCCAGACCACGAAGCCGTGGGTGATCGGTAACTGGAAAATGAACTTGGATCGCCGCGCTGCGGAGATCCTGGCGCGTGAGATTGCCGATGATCCTTCCTGCAGAGCGAAGATCAAGGTTGGTCTGGCGCCTCCCTTTCCATACCTGGATCGCGTGGCGGAAATCCTCGGACACGGTCCGGTCGCTCTTCTGGGACAGGATCTGCACCCTGAGGCACGGGGTGCCTATACCGGTTCGGTGTCGGGTCCCATGCTCAGAGACATGGGCGTGACCCATGTCCTCGTGGGTCATTCTGAACGCCGACGGCTGCATGGTGAGGACGACAACATGATCCGCCGCAAGATCTCCGCCGCCGTCGAAGCTGGTCTCACGCCCGTTGTCTGTGTGGGGGAGGACCTGGCCCAGCGGGAGAGCCAACAGGCCATGACAACCATCACGACTCAACTGGAGGCCGCCCTCGCGGCTGATGGATGGCCAGGACAGGGAGAAACCCTGGTGGCCTATGAACCGGTGTGGGCCATCGGCACAGATCGCGTCGCTGGCCGGGAACAGATCATCGAGATTCATGCGGGTATCCGCCGTCTCCTGCCAGGTCATGCGCGGATTCTCTATGGGGGAAGCGTCAGTCCCGATACTGCAGGGCCACTGGCCCGGGAAAAGGAGATCGACGGGCTCCTTGTGGGGTCTGCCTCGCTGACCGCCACCACCTTCCTGGCCATCGTCAAGGCAACGACCCCGGCTTGATGCCACGCAGCCGAAGTGCTAGGTTTCAAAGGGTTTCCTGGGAGATAACATCGTGCTTTACGGAATTCTGGCGGCAGTTCACCTGCTGGTCAGCATTGTTCTCATCCTTGTGGTTCTGCTGCAGACCGGCAAAGGTGCGGATCTGGCCGGCGCGTTCGGCGGAGGTGGCAGCCAGACAGCATTCGGCAGCCGTGGCGCGGCAACCGTGCTGTCCAAACTGACAACCACGGCGGCGGTCCTCTTCATGATGACCTCATTTTCCCTGGCCATCCTCTCGTCCCGGGACTTGGCATCAGTTCTTGATGAAACCGATGCGGTCCCTGTTCCGTTCGCGACGACTCCGGCGGATTCCGCCCCCGCCGAAGCAGCACCCGATACAACAACGACGGACAACATGCCGCTCACTCTCCTGCCCGGATCGGACCCAGCCCCCGACACGGCGCCGGTCGGGGAGAGTGCGGCGCCTGCTGCATCAGACACCGAATAGAAACGAAGACGTGCCCAAGTGGTGGAATTGGTAGACACGCCATCTTGAGGGGGTGGTGGGGTAATCCCCGTGCCGGTTCGAGTCCGGCCTTGGGCACCATTCGTCCAATCTTCTTTTTTAAAGTTGACTTTGCGATCTACGTTCTGTAGTATCGCGCCCGATGAGCGCGGTGGACCCTTTTTTGCATCGCCTCGACGTCTTAGCTGCGGCTTCTGCCGTTTTCTTCAGCGCCGACGTCAGCTTCTTCATTTCCTCAGCCGCATCCGGCTCCCGCATTCATAGTTCACATTCTCTTGCCCGGAATCACTCCCCATCACGGAGAACTTGACTGGCCGGATCTGCACCCTAGATTTAACTTGCTTCCAAACAAATCTTAGGACGCCCCAGAGCGTCCAGGAAAGGAGGAGAGCACATGGCTAAGAAGAAGACGAAGAAGAAGGCCACCAAGAAGAAGGCCACCAAGAAGAAGGCCACTAAGAAGAAGGCCACCAAGAAGAAGGCCAAGAAAAAGGCTACAAAGAAAAAGGCCGCCAAGAAGAAAGCGACCCGTCGCAAAGCGACCAAAAAGAAGTAGCCGCACATCAGCCCGTGCGTTCAAAGGGGAGACCTCGGTCTCCCCTTTTTTTCTGCCCGGTGACATTTCCGGGCTTACACCACTCCTGCCAATCATGGTATAAGCCTTTTACCATGAATAGTTTCCACTCCAAGACCCTGGCTGTCACCGTCGCGCTCATCCTCCTGTCCCCGCTGGCCGGATTCCGCCTGGCCTACGGGCAAACAGGGATAGATTCTCCCGCGCCGATCCTGGAATACACCATGACGGTCCGCCTGGATCCGGCGCAGCGCCTCTTGACCGGGAACGCCACTATTCACTGGCGAAACACGACAGAGACGGCCACGTCCGAGATGCCGTTCCATCTGTATCTCAATGCATTTCGCAACAACCGCTCCACCTTCATGCGTGAAGGTGGCCACAAGCAGCGCAGAAATATCCTGGAGGAAGGTCAGTGGGGGTGGATGGAAATCACCTCCATCAAGGTGGATAGCGGTGATGAGCGCGCCCAACTCCTGCGTTTCATCCAGCCCGATGATGGCAATGATGACGACAGAACCGTTGTCCTCCTCCCCCTGGGCAGAACTGTGGGCCCCGGCGAGACGGTGCGCCTCAAGATCGACTTCATCGCCCGGCTCCCCCACGCCTTCGCCAGAACGGGGTTCAAGGGCAACTTCTTCATGGCAGGCCAGTGGTATCCCAAACCAGGCGTCTTCCAGGGTACAGATGGATGGAACTGCCATCAATTCCATGCCGACAGCGAATTCTTCGCCGACTTTGCCCACTTCGATGTGACCATCACGGTCCCCCAGGGATATATCCTTGGTGCAACAGGCCGGGAGATTTTGCCGCCTGTGACCCATCCTGACGGCACCATCTCCCACCATTTCATTCAGGCGCGAGTCCATGACTTTGCCTGGGCTGCGGATCCTGACTTTGTTGCCATCACACGGCACCTCAGACCCGGGTCCGAAGCCACGCCGGATCTTCCGCCTGTTGATGTGACCCTGCTTCTCCAACCGGAGCATGCCGGCCATGAAGAGCGCGTCTTCCGCGCCATTTTTGCCGGCCTCCGATGGCTGGGGACCTGGTACGGCCCGTACCCCTACGAGACTCTCACCGTGGTGGACCCGCAGCATGGTGCACGGGGAGCGGGGGGGATGGAGTATCCCACCCTGATCACCATCGGCAGCAACTGGCAGGCGCCGGCTGCCCGGCTCAGTCCTGAGAGAGTCACTATCCATGAATTTGGACATCAGTACTGGTACGGACTTGTGGCCAGCAACGAATTCGAAGAAGCCTGGCTGGACGAAGGAATCAACACCTACACCACGGGACGCGTCCTGGACCGGGAATACGGGCAACGCTCCCGGGGAACCTCTCTTGCTGGATTCCCCGTGCGGGGTTATCCCCTGCTCCATCTTCCCCCGCCCCCGGAGACCGAGTCCACCGGCATCCGGCCGACCCCTCTTGCCATCCACCTGCCCCCTTCACCCTGGCCGGAAGATCTGAAAGAACTGAAGCCTGCGGAATGGCTGCTCCTGTACCGTCTCGGCTTGCCCTCCAGTTCACTCCTGGGCGGGTTCCGGGATGTGCCTTTCCTCACTTATCTGCCCGACCTCCCCACCGGCGCCGTGGACGGATACCGAGCCTCCTACCTGTCCGGCCCGCGCAAGGACAGGATCCAGCGAACGGCCTGGGAATACCTGGATCGCGCATCGTATGGGTTGAACTCCTATGACCGCCCCGCCCTGGTGTTGGCAACCCTGGAACGCCTTCTGGGGGAGGAGACCATGACCCGCGCTCTCAGGACCTACCAGCAGCGTTACCGCTATGGCCATCCAACCGGGCGCGAGTTCGAGCAGGTCATCTCCGAGGTGGCCGGGCGGGATCTCGGCTGGTTGCTTGGCCCGCTGCTGCGCGGCAACGAGATCCTGGATTATGCCGTCACCAGCGTGGAAGCCCGGGAACTTCCCGCAGCCGCCGGCGTGTTCGGATTGGGAGATGAACGGCGGCTGCGTGGCCAGGGGAACGGTCTCCCCGGACAACCTCCACCAGCACCCGCGGAAGGGACATCCGAAGACCAGGAGGCCGCCCGCTACAGGAATGAAATCGTGGTCCGGCGCCTGGGAGCGGTGGCGGTCCCGGTGGTCGTGGAGATCGAGTTCGAGGATGGTACGGTGATCCACGAAAACTGGGACGGAATCTATGCATGGACACGCTTCGTCTATGAAGGCACCAGGCGGGTCCACCGGGCCACCGTCGATCCCAAGCGAGTCTACGCCATCGATCTGAACTGGAGCAACAACACGCGCACGGCCCTGCTCAGCAGGCGCCCGGTGGCACGTTGGAGCCTGCGTTTCCTTCTCTGGATGCAGAACGTCCTCACCTTTTACAGCGGCCTGGCGTGAAGGGTACCTACCGCGTTCTCCGGGCCGGCTTACCGGTGGCGTTCGGTTCCATGCGCCTGGTGGGGCTCCTGCTCGCGGTGAACCTCGCCTTCGCTCTCCTGGCCCTGGTGCCGGCACTGACGGCTCTGGACCGGATCATGGCACCCATGGGGAGCTGGGAGGGACTCCTCCAGACATGGCCGGCCTGGTTCGATGCCGATTTCCAGGCGCACGCCGCCCCGTCTCTGCGGGTCTTCTCCCATCAGGTTGCCCTGGTCATTTTCCTGGACACCCTGGTCTCGGCCTTTCTCACCGCTGGTTGCCTGGGTGTTCTTCATGATGCCGACGGCTCTTTTTCTCTGGGCTCATTCTTCCGCGGTTGCGGGCGCTATGGATTCGCGTTTGTGCGCCTCCTGGCGATCTTCCTGGCCGCAAGCTGGGTGGTCGTCTGGCTGGCCGGAGCCCAACTGGGAGCTGTGGTGGGAAGTCTGGCCTTCGACTGGCCCTCTCAAAGGGGGGCGGCTCTCCTGCAGGCCGGGCAGGAACTGGTGGTCGTGGTTCTGTTCTACCTGCTGACCTGGGCCACCGAATTGAGCCGTGTGCGACTCGTTGTGGAGAAGCGGAGATCCGCCCTGGGATCGTTCCTGGCCGGCCTCAGTCTCCTGGTCCGAAGATTCCCCCGGGTCCTGGGAATCTTCGGAACCCTCGCCGTGCTCCAGGCTCTGTTCCTCGGCGGTTCAGCCTGGCTTCTCAGCAGCATCCCCTCCACATCAACTCTCGGCCTGTGCCTGCTGGTGGTGTATGGGCAAGTGGTGATCGGGGTACGCCTTGCATTTCGCCTGGCCGGCCTTGAATGCGGGCGCCGCTGGTTTCTGGAAACCCACTAGGCCCGAGTGGGGGGGGAGGGGGAGCAGATGGTGGGCGCTGCAGGATTTGAACCTGCGACTTCTACCGTGTGAAGGTAGCACTCTCCCGCTGAGTTAAGCGCCCGCAGGACTTGCGGCGGAATGCTACCACAGGCCTGGGAAAGGACCAAGAAAGGGCTTTTCCCCTCAGGAGCACACCCGGAGACCGCCCACGAGATCGTCGACCGCCGGCCTCACCGAGAGGATGCGAGCGGTCCCTCCCCTGGTGATCTGCACATTCACCTCGGGCCGATCTCTGTGCCGTGCACAGCGTGCCACGATGCCCGCCATGAGCTGCAATTGCACCTGACTCCGCGAGGGTTTATCTGCGGACTGCTAGACCTTACGGATATAGAGGCGGTAGTGCCGGGCTTCTTTCCGGCACCCCAGGTACTCATGCCCGTGCCCGCGACACCAGTCAGGGATATCGGTGAGAACGCCGCGGTCATCGGAGAGGAGTTCCAGGATCTGGCCACCCTTCATGCCCGTCAGGATCCTGGCGGTGCGCAGGACCGGGATGGGACAGTAGGTCCCGAGAGTATCCAGAGTGCGATGGGGGCGATGTCCGGAATAGGGCACGTAACTCTTTCCTTGGCTTGACTTTGAAGAACACCAATCTTAACATCGCCGGTAGCCATGAATCCTGCGGCGAGCACCACAGCACGACTCCGGCGACACTTGCTTGCAGCCCTCCTCGCCGGCCTCACCTGTTTCATCCCGCTGGCGGCCGGTGCTCAAGGCGACCTCAAGGCAGCCCTTCATCAGGTCGCCGAAGCCTTCCGCACCGGTACCACTGCCGCCATATGGCCCATCCTTCCCCGGCGCGGCAAGATCCGGGTGGACTTGCCCAGCCTGGCGAAAAATTCCTCAGGCTACCTCAGTGCCAGTCAGTTCCGCTACATGCTGGACGATATCCTGCGCCGCCACCAGGTCGAGTCGTTCACCTTCGATCCACTTGACGGGCCGCCCCGGCAGGAGGGGACCAGCGCCGGAGCAAACCTGAAAGTTCGCACCCAGGATGATGAGATTCTACATCTGAGTCTGCAACTGGTCTTTGTCGGGACAAGCGAGGGCTGGGTGCTCCGCGAGTTCCGCGAACGGACTCGCGCCCGCCCGTGACCACCTATTCCTGTTCAGCCCGAATCCGGCGTGCCCTTCCTGTCCTCTTGATGCTCCTCCCGGCCGGCTCCATGGCCGCCCCGTGGACCGTTGTCACCGCCGGCCGGGAAGCGGACCTGGAGGTTCTGGCCGTGCAGGGCCGGCGGATCACCCGGGATCTGCGGGCGCTCGAAACCGGGCTCGCCGGTTCCCAGGCGTTCGATCTGCTGGCCGTCCAGGCACAGAACCTGGCCCGGAGCAGAGGAGAGATCATCGGCCTCACGGTGTGGGATGCTGCCGGCTGGCCCCTGAGCTGGGGAGGGCAACCCTATGCGGCGCCTCCCCAGGAAGTTCCCGCCGAACCTGTCAGCCGGAGCCTCTCCTTGGACGCCGGGGGTACAGTTCTGAGAATCTGGACCCCGTTTGCCAACGGCGGCGCACTGCTTCTTGAGAGCCGGAGCCTGACCGCCCCAGCCATGGGCTCAGTCCAGGATTCATTCGCCTCCGGCTCGCCGCCAGGCCGCGCCGGTGCCACCCTCTTCATTCAGCTGGCGGCACTGCTGGGCCTGGCCCTGCTGCTGATCCGGCTGGCGCGGCGCAGGTGGGGCCCGGGTCCTTTTTCCCTGCTGGTTCTCTCCGCGGGTGTCTGGGTCCTGAGAACCTGGCTCGCCAACCTCATGTACAGCGGCGCCCTCCTGGACGCGGGAGCCCTCTCCTCGCCGGCCGTCTATGCGTCTCAGGCTCCATTCGGCCTGTTCCGTTCACCGCTGGCAACCCTCCTCACGGGCCTGGCTCTCGCTCTTCAGGCGGTTCTCATCGTAAGAGCCTCCCGACACCCGCAAGTTGCCGGGGCCTGGCGCTGGCTCATCTCCCTTGCCGGCGGCGCCGGCGTCATGGGCGCGCTCCTTATCTGCGCGCGCGCCGGACTCGACAGCCGGCTGGACCTTGCGGGACTGGCCCGGGAGAGCCCGTCGGTGGAACGGCTGGCCGTGCTGATGGGCCTGGTGCTGACCCTCTGGGCGCCTGCGCTGCTGCTGCTCACCTCCCTTTTCCGCTGGCAGCGAGGGCGCCCTCTCCTTCGCGCCGCTCTTGCCCTGCCACTCCTCTCTGCCCTTCTGTTCACGTTCCTCGCCAGGACCACCGAGGAAGCCCGTCAGGAACTGGTGATGGAGAACCTCCGCCCTCTCCTGGTGCATCAGGACGCGGACCGCCAACAGGCTCTCACCGAGACCCGCGACCTGCTCCAATCACGAGAGGGCATAGCCCGTGAGCTGGCCACGGCCCTGGCTGACGGGACAGGCGATGCGCTCGCCTTCCACCTCTGGCGAACCTCTGAGCTGGCGCGGCAGGGGTATCACTCCTCTCTGGAGATCTACGATGGCGCAGGGTCTCTGGCGGGCAGTTTCTCCTTGGCCATGCCACCGCCGATCCCGGGTCTCGCCGGTGAAGTGGCCATCCTGGAGCCGATGCCTCTGGAGCACCTGGTCTTCTCCACTCTGAGCCAGGAGCAGGCGGTCATGAGCAGTCGCTGGCCCGTCAACGACACCGAGAACCACATCACCGGCGTGCTGGCCCTCTACATCGCCAACGATGAAGGAAATATCCCTGCCCTCTCGACAACGGCCGAACCCCTGCCTTGGACCACTGTCGGCGCCGATACCCGCCGGCTGCTGCGCGGCCCACCTCTCCTGACCGCCCGTGATACAGAGGGCACTGTTCTCTGGTCCTCCCAGGCGGAGCCGGCCCCGCTTCAGGCCGGAATGCAGTCGAGAATCGATATCCAGAAAGGTATCTGGCAGGACAGTTTCAATCATGGCCACCGCGTGCGGCTGTTCTATTTCGCCCAGGGCGACATCATCTACGCGCTGGGTTATCCTCTTGACTCCTGGGTACGGCTGCTGGCCGGCCTCCTGCGCTTCGTTTTGATGCAGACGATCTGCCTCCTGCTGCTGGCGGCCGTCGCCTATCTCCTCCTCCATCCTCTGGCGGGGCTGCGCCGGGAAGCGGTTCTGCTGGTGAACTGGTTCCGCTCATCCTGGGGCCGCAAGCTGGCCGCTGCGGTTCTGCTGGCCTCCCTGGCGCCGCTTCTGAGTCTGGCGCTCCTGCTGCGCGCTCCCCTGGAACGCCAGCGCCGGGAAGGCCTGCATGCGCTCGGCCTGCAATCCCTGGAGGTGGCACGCCGGGTGGTGAAAGACTCCATGGTGGCCATAGGGGGCGATCCGTCCCCGCCCATGCCCTCTGACGAGACGCTGTACTGGTTATCCCGGGTCATTCGCCAGGAGATCGATCTCTTCGTGGATCAACAGCTGGTGGCAACTTCCCGCCGCGGGCTGTTCACGGCCGGAATCGTCTCGCCTTTGCCTGACGCCGAGGCCTACCGCCGCATTGTGCTTGAAGGCAAGCAGATCAGCTTGCCGTCTCCTTCCTCCCTCCCGGCAGTGCCACCGGCGGTCAGCGCTGCCCTGGGCCGGAGCGGCCATGGAGCGGCCATGCTCCGCCTGCCGTTCAGCCGCCAGGAGGAGGCAGTGGCTCAGTCCGGAGAGGAAGTCCGCGAACGGGCCGACCTGGCCACAGCCGCGGTAGCGCTGTTGCTCCTGGCCGCCGCTATCCTGGTGGGCAGAACCACCGCCGGACGGCTCCAGCGTCTGACTCACGCCACGGCTCGTCTTGCGGCCGGCGGAGAAGATTTCCTCGTGCCCCTCAGCGGCCAGGATGAACTGAGCCGTCTCACGCGCTCATTCAATGACATGGCCACAACCCTCTCCCGCCAGCGCGCCGACCTTCATCGCCGTACGGAAACCCTGGAGAACCTGGTCCGGCATGCGCCTATCGGCATCGTACACCTGGACGCTCAAGACGACATCCTGATGCTCAATCCCGCGGCGAAGCGGATCATGGCCGGAGGGGAACATGCCGAGGCGGGCCGGAAAATTCTCCAGGCCCTGCAGCGCTCTCCCTACAAGCGGGGATTGTCCGCCCTCATCGCCTCTCCCCGCACCCACCCCGCTTCGACGTTGACCCGGGATCTGGAACCGGACGCAGGTCATGACACCCGCCTGCGGGCCATCCTGGTGGATCTCCCGGATGAGCGAGGCGACCGTCTCCTCCTCCTGGAAGACATCACCGAGAGCGTTCGCTCCAGCCGTCTCGAGGCCTGGGCCGACATGGCGCGGCGTATTGCCCACGAAATCAAGAATCCCCTCACGCCCATCAAACTGGCGGCGGAACACTTGCGGCGCGTTCACCAGCGGCAGGACCCCGACTTCAGCTCCACCGTGGAGCGCACGGTGGCAACCATTCTCACCCAGGTGGAGGGGTTGCGGGAGATCGCCTCATCCTTCTCCCACTACGCCCGCCTGCCGGAGAAGAAAACCCAGCTTCTCTCACCGGGAGAACTGCTGGCCGAGACCCTTGCGCCTTACGGCAGTAGTCTCGGCCCGCGAGTGCGCCTGGAGGTCGATATCGCTCCATCGCTGCCCCTTGTCCGGGTCGACCCGGCTCTGATCAAGCGGGCCATTGTGAACCTGATCGAAAACGCACTGCAGGCCATGCCGGCCGGGGGTGAACTCCGGGTGCGTGCCTCAACGGACGAAGCACGGGAGACCATCCTCATGGAGATCCGGGACACAGGGATGGGGATGGACGAGAAGACACTGGCCCGGGTGTTCGAGCCCTACTTCTCGACCCGGGACTCGGGAACGGGCTTGGGAATGGCCATCGCCCGCCGCACCGTCCAGGAGCATGGAGGCAGCCTGGAGGTGACATCCGCACCCGGCAAGGGAACATCCTTCATCATCTCCCTGCCGGCGGCTGGCGAAAACAGTTAGACCCGCTAAAGTAAGCCCTCATGGAATTTCCACGTCAACTACGCAAGCCCGCGGACTGGCTGAACCTTCCGGTTCTGGGCCGCTGGTTCATTTTCGGGGGCCTGGTCGGTGTGGTGGCCGGCCTGGGTGCCATTGTCTTCCATGTCCTGGTCACCTTCAGCATGCATATCTTCCTGGACCAGATGGCCGGATTCCGGCCCGGTGGACCGGCAGGCGAGGCAGAACTGTTCGCGGCCACCAGCACTCCCCTGCGCCTCTGGGCCCTGATCCTGGTCCCCGGCCTGGGCGGCCTGCTCTCGGGCATCCTGGTTTATACCTTCGCTCCCGAAGCCGAAGGACACGGCACGGACTCGGCCCTGGACGCCTATCACCAGAAGCATGGAATGATTCGCGGGCGCATCCCCTTCATCAAGACCATCGCCTCCGCCCTCACCATGGGTTCAGGCGGCTCCGGCGGACGCGAAGGACCCATCGCCCAGATCGGCGCGGGCTTCGGCTCCTTCCTCGCCCGCCGCCTCCACCTGCCCGAGCGGGACCGGCGCATCCTGCTGGCCGCAGGTATCGGGGCCGGCGTGGGGAGCATTTTTCGTGCACCCCTGGCCGGCGCTCTGTTCGCCGCCGAGATCCTTTACTCCGACCCCGAATTCGAATCGGACGTGGTCATTCCGGCGGCCCTCTCGACCATCGTGGCCTACTGCGTCTTCTCCATTCCGTTCGGGTTCCACAGCCTCTTCGAGACCCCCCCATTCACCTTTGACTCGCCATTGGAGTTGATCCCCTACACCATCCTGGCTCTGGTGGTGGCCCTTGCCTCCGGCGCGTTCGTGAACATCTTCTACGGCACGCGCAACCTGTTCAAGCGCCTGCCCATACCCAATCATTTCAAGCCCATGCTGGGCGGCCTGGCCACAGGGCTCGTCGGCGTCGTCATCTTCCTGGTCGTCAAGGACAGGAATTCTCTCGACGTCATCGCGGTGGGTTACGGCTCCCTCCAGAAGGCCCTCATGGGGGAGGTCACCATCACCGTCCTCCTGGCCCTGGCTCTGGGCAAGATCCTGACAACCGCTCTCACCATCGGCTCGGGTGGCTCGGGCGGCGTGTTCGGACCCTCCATGGTCATCGGCGGCTCCCTGGGCGGAGTCGTGGGCCTCCTGGCCCAATGGGTTGCCCCGGAAACATTCACCCAGCCCGGCGCGTTCGTGGTGGTGGGCATGGCCGGTTTCTTCGCTGCCGCCGCCAACACGCCCATCTCCACTCTGGTCATGGTCTCGGAGATGACAGGGAGTTACCATCTCCTTCTGCCATCTCTCTGGGTCTGCTCCATCTCCTACATCCTGGGACGGCGCTGGAATATCTACCGCAGCCAGGTCCCCTCGCCCTTCCAGTCGCCGGCGCACAGGAAGGAGTATTACGTCGATCTTCTCGAGGACATGTGTGTGAGAGATGTGCTGCGGGATACCGTCCTGGCCACCATCCCCCAGACAGCGAGCCTGGCGCAGGTCTTTGAGGCCTTTGCCAACGCCGAGCAGGAATTTCTGCCCGTGATCGATGGTGAAGACCGATGCCTTGGCATGATTTCCCTGCGCACGCTACGCCAGCTTCTGGACGAGCATGACATCGAGCAGACAGTCATCGCCCGGGACATCGCAGTTCCACCTCCGCTCATCCTCTCGCCGGATGACCCCGCCACCCAGGCGTTACAGAACCTGATCTCCCTGGATGTGCCGGAGTTGCCCGTCGCCAACCCCGATGTCCCTGAGAAGATCATCGCCATGCTGGCCCGTGGCGACCTGGTGGCGGCCTACAACTCCAAGCGCCTGGAACTCCTGCAACAGAGAGCGGCCGCCGAATCCTGAGGGCAGGCAGCCCTCCTACGGTCAGGGTTGTGACACCGCCGGCGGTGACGGCCTCTCAGGTGCCAGGTCGACCTCGATGGAACTGTAACGGGCCGCCGAGATCGCGCGGGAATCCCGGTAGAGAATCACTTCGGCCGGGAACAGCAGGCCCTTGACGACGCGCCAGCGGGTGAAGACATCACTCAACGCCTGTTCAGTCTCCGGCTGGTCTCCGGGGACCGAATAGTCCACCCGCAGAGGCAGCCCGCCACCGACCGGAAGAACCAGGCGGTACCCGACACCGGCGGCGTTCTGCAGGAGGACAGCCCGCCCGTGAGCCGCCGGGAGATCCAGGGGCACCTGTCCAGGCCCGGCATCCTCCACGCCGGTGATCCGCAGGTCTCCTGCCAGGGCAGAACGGACCAGGAAGGCCTCGTCAGCCATGACAAGATGGGGGAAACGGGCCGTCTCTTCCGGCGAGAGTGCCCTGGGCTGCCCATCACCAAGTACGTCCCACGCCTTCCCATCCTTGAACTCACGGCGCACCAGATCATCGCCTGCGCCTGTTTCGAAGATCAGGTGCCCCGGCGGCCGCACCACCACACGCAGAGGAATGGTGCGCTCACCATCGGGCGTGGCCAGAACCAGTTCTCCCTGGCGCCGGATTTCGACCACCTGCGCCATCCTGGTCACTCCCCCGCGACTGCGCTGGGCCTCGCGCAGGAGGTCCAGGGCGTTCTCCACCACCGCGGGCTCATTCCCCAGGACCAGCCAGGGCGCCAGCAGAAGAAGTCCGGCCGGCAGAGCGAACCGCCGGCACCGGCCCAGCATCAGGCATATGCCATGAATTCCGGTCGGGAGAGTCCTTCTCATGCCGCCTATTCTAACAACTCAGCGGTGTCGACCCCAGGCGACTTGCCGGCGGGAACCTGGTCATCGTCGAACAGGGAAACCTGCTTGCGCAACTCCTCCGCCCCCTCTGTCAGTGCTCGCACTCCGTCATGGATCTCCACCAGGGAAGAGACATGCTCCTGGGAAAGGGACCCTATCTGCTCCATGGCATCGACCACACCGCGGGAAAGCTGTCGCTGTTCTTCTCCCGCCCGGTCGATTTCCCTGGCCATATGGGTCACCCGACCGACTGACTCGCTGATGCGGCGGCTGCCCTGTTTCTGCTCCTGAATGGCCCTGCGTACCAGAGTGGTCTGTTCCCGCATCTGCTCCGAGGCATTCAGGATCGCTGCACAGCCACTGGCCTGCTCCTGGGTCACAGCGGCGATTCGTGTCACCGTCTCGTTCAACCTCTTGATCACGGTCGTGGTGGTACGGCTCTGGGCGGCGTGTTCAGTGACCGCATCCACAATCTCCTGGGTCATCCTTGCCGACTGATTGGTGCTGTCAAGGATCTGCCGCAGAGCCTCTCCCGCTTCCCGGGAACGGGCCACACCATCGTTGACATGCCTCATCCCCTCCCCCATGGCGGCGCCGGCCTGCTGGGCACCGGCCTGCACCGTGCCGATGAGCGCCGCGATCTCCTTGGTGGAGCACGCGGTTCGCTCCGCCAGCTCCTTGATCTCCGCCGCCACCACAGCGAAACCTCCGCCATGCTCGCCCGCCTGCGCCGCCAGGATGGAGGCGTTCAAGGCCAGCAGGTTGGTCTGCTCCGTTACATCCTTGATGATGGACAGGATGCCGCCGATCTTCCCCACCTGTCCCGTCAAGTGACGGATCGCATCGGCGGTGCGGCCGGCCGCTGTTTCGATCTCTCCGATGCCGGAGATGGTCCTCTCCACCGCGTCCTCGCCGGCCTGGGCGAGTTCCGCGGCCCGCTCCGTTGCTTCCGATGTACGGAGGGCGGCACTGTCGACACGCTGAATCGACCCTTCCATGCCGGCGACTGCAGCAGTGGTCGTCGCGGTGAGAACTTTCAGATTCTCGGCACTCCGATCCACCTGCTTGATGGAAACGACCATCTGCTCGACCGACGCCAGAGTGGTATCGGTCAGACCGGCCAGCGACTCGGTGGAATTGACAATCTCGGAGATATTGGTGTCCATCTCGTGAATGGAGTCGGAGCATTCATCCGTGGCGGTCACCATGGCGGCAAGGCTGCCGGAGACCTGCTCCCGGGCCACTTCGGTCTGCTGCATGAGCCTGGTGGTCTCATCCACTCTGGATATCTGATCCCGGGATCCCGAAAGGACCCGTGTGGTGGAGTCCGCCAGGGACCGGGACGTCGTGTTCACATCTCTGGACGCCCGCCGGATGGAACCTACCATGCGCCGCAGGTTGGCCGTCATGCCGTTCAATCCGTCAGCCAGACGGTCGAGTTCCTCCTGCCCGGAATAGGCGAGCGTCGAATTCAGGTTGCCCCGGGCCACCGCCTGGGCCATCGCCGTGGAGCGCCGGATCGGCGCGGTCAGGGCATCGGCAGAACGCAAACCGACCAGAATCACCAGCACCACCATGACTGCCGAGATCAGTCCCAGAAGAAGCTGGAACCTGGAGATAGCGCTGTAGGCACTGGACGCCGGCTCAACCACCAGCACGATCCACCCCAGGCCCCGGAATTGCCCGGCACCGGTGGAGGAGGCAAAGCCGATGACCGACGGGACACCGGCCATGGTCGATTCAAGATAGCCATTGCGAGAGCCGACAATGCTGCGGACGACATCTGCCGCCGGCTGGGCGCTTTCACGGTTGACCCGGGTCAACTTCATCTCCTCAACGGCGGCGACCATGGCGCCGTTGCTGTTGATGATCCAGACCTGGGACACATCTTCCAGGTCCAGGGCCGAGATGATGTGCAGGATCCGCCCCAGGGAGAGCTTGGTCCGCAGGACCCCGATCATCTCATCGTCCCGGCAAACCGGCACGGTCACAGCAGCAACCTGATCGCCAATGGCCGCGTCGAACTCGAGATCATCCACGTACGACCGCCGGCAACCGCCCGAGCGGGCGCGGAACCACCAGGATTCGCCCGCGCGATCCAGAGCCTCCGGCGGGGAACTGGCAGCCACAACCCAACCATCGGCATCGGTCAGAATCACGCTGGTCAGATCCGGCGACCTCTCGGCAAGACCCCGGAACATGCGCGACAGTTCTTCCCGGGAGGCAGGGTCCTCACTCCAGGCTGTCTCCCGGCTCGCCGCACCAAGACCCGCCATGGGATCGGAACCGCGCAGCAACTCAGGCCGGCCTCGCGCCGCCAGATCCTGGACCGAGGGGAAGACCGCCATGTCAACAACCGCCTGGCGGCGTTGTTCGAGGGCCTGGTCCACCGAGCTGACCACCGCCCGGGCCACTTTCTGGAAGTTGGAACCGATGGATTCCTGGAGGAGGCGCTTGCCGTAATACCCGGAGAGAAAACCGGTCAGAACCATGGGAGTCAGGGCCAGAACAAGGAGCAGGAACAACAGGCGCCCCCGGATCGACCTCAACTGCAGATGCAGACGGCGTCCATGACCCTTGCCATCTTTCCTGGCAGCGGTGCCAAAACTAGTTTTTTCCCCCGAAGCCACAGGCAGCTCCCGTCTTCAAATAACAAGGCCAATATGGGCCCGCCGGGGGACCCTGTCCATGGCGGCCCGCATTGTCCTGGAAAAGCTAAACTGGCCTACCCTTCACCCAGAGCGGGCCAGGCCCCCGATCTTGCCGACGAGAGCACCCATTGCCCAGATACCCCCAAGCCAGGATCCTGCTTGCCCTGACGGTCATCTGTCTCATCTGGGGATCCACCTGGCTCGCTATCCGCATCAATGTTCAGGTCATGCCCCCTCTGCGGGCCGCCGGGCTGCGCTTCATTGTGGCCGGCCTCCTGCTTGCGGTGGTGGCGGGGCGGCGCCGGCTGCCCGCCGGGGAACGACCGGGCACCATTTACTGGCTGGGCCTCGCCATGGCCATGGTCACCCTGCCTTACGCCTGCGTCTACTGGGGAGAACAACACATTTCATCCGGCCTGACCGCCGTCCTCTTCGCCACCTATCCCCTCTTTGTGACTCTTCTGGCACAGTCCGGCCGGGCCGGAGAGAGGATCACGCGTTCTCTCCTGGGTGGCCTGGCCTTCGGCCTCGCCGGGGTTGCGTTCCTTTTCTGGGACCAGATGGGCATGAACGGCACCCAGTCGCTGACAGGAAGCCTTCTGATCCTCGTTTCGGCTTTTTCCTCGGCCGTTGCCACGGTCATGGTCAAGCGCAGGCTCGCCCATCTCGATCCGTTTCTCATCAACCTCAGGCCCATGCTCTACGGAGGACTGATCCTGATGGCGATGTCCCTGGCCACGGAGGGAGAAGTTCCCTGGACCTGGTCCATGCGCGGCACGGCGGCCCTGCTCTATCTGGCCATCTTTGGCTCCGCCGTGGCCTTCAGCATTTATTTCTGGCTGATGCGCACTTTGCCCATCTCCCGCCTATCGTTCATCGTGTACGTCACTCCCGTCCTCGCCCTGCTCCTGGGATCCCTGGTGGAGCACGAGCCCATGACCTGGAACCTCATCCTGGGAGCACTTCTTGTCCTGAGCGGCATCACCATGGCACGACGGACAGGCTGAACCCGGCAGGCGTTGCGTGGCGACGGCACCCATGCCAGAATACGGCTTCCCTACCAGTGCATTCCGCACCCTCCAGGAGATAGCCCATGCCGGTTCAGTCCCGCGGCCGCGATACCAGGACGGATCTCTACAAGCCGGGAGAACGCTGTCACCTGACCGGTTCCTATATCTGCGAGACCTGCCGCCTCGCAGACCGGGACAAAGTGGTCCAGGTGGTCGCAGATGCCATCTTCCCCCTCTGCGCGGAGTGTCCCGACCTGGACATGGGCTGGCGCCTCAGGAAAATGTCGAATTAGGGCCGGCTGCCCGGCGGCTGAAAGACGATCTCCAGTTCACCCTGGCCACGGCGCACTCGCAGGCGTAAAGAACTCCCGCCAGCCATCCGTCTCACCAGGGCGTCGACCCGTGACTCGTCCTGAGGCTGGCCGTCCACTTCAACAATCAGATCACCATCCCGCAGACCGGCGACGTCCGCCTGGGAACCATCAGCCACGGAGGTCACCACGGGGAAACCCCAGGCCCTGCCCAGGACCAGTCCCGGCAGGGCGTCGGGGCCACGAGGACCCATCAGAAATCGGCTATCGGTATCAACAACCAGATGGCAAGCTGGAGCCAGGACAGAGGGCCATGGCTGTTCCTCCCCCGGTGGGATGGCCACCCAGGCCATGGTCGCAGGAGTGCCGTCATGGCAGCGGGTGGCCACCGGAAGTTCACCTCCGCCCCCCCCACGTTGCGCAGGAGAGTCGGCCCGGACGCGTCCGGACGGCTGATCTGAAGGTCCGGATGACCGGACTGCTCGATCCAGGTCGAATGAAACGGACCGAGCTCAGCACCTGATGTGGCCACCAGAGCCTGCGTCAGCCCGTCCCAGCTCAGTTCCCAGCGCCCTGCCAGGATACCGGCCATGCCTTCCGTGAATGCGTTCTCGCCGACCCGGGCCACCAGCATCCGCACCACCCAGGCTGATCGGGCGTAGCGCAGAGCGCGCCCGTAGTCGCCGCCGCGTCCGTGGTGGACGAGGGAGACCCCTGCTGCAACCATGGCCTCACTGGCCATCAGGTACTCATCCCGCAAGGCCTGCCAGCGGGCCTCTTCGGCGGCAGAACCCAGGACGACCCCGACCACGCGGCAGGCGCCGAATTCAGCCAGCCCTTCGTGCAGAGCCGAGGCCCCCGGACCTCGTGAACGCACCCGATTGGGCCACCAGAGGTGGGCTGCTTCATGGGCCAGCACAGCCACTCTGCTGGCGGGTGGCGGCCCGTTCCGCTGCACCAGACGCCGGTCCAGAAACAGGGCCCCGGGCAAGGCCTTGGCCAGCGGCCGCGGGTAATCCACCACGATCACAGCCGGCACGCCGGATGGCAACGGGCCAAAGAGATCACCCAGAATTTCCAGCGCCTGGATCAGAATATCCTCGGCCCAGGCAGGTCCGGGAGGAAAGTCGCCAGCGTCCGTTGCGGGACGCGCGACCACATAGAGTCCCAGACCCCGGTCCTGGGCCGTGCCACTGAAGCGGGTCGTTCTGAACCCCGGCTCCTCAGCTTCGTCCCGGGAGATCAAGTGTCCCGACGCTCGCACGGCCTCATCTTCGCGAGTTGTCACGGCAATGGTGAACGGTCCCTGCCGGTTTCCCGTTGCCCGATCCCAGCGCGACTCCGGGAACAGATATGAGTTTCCCGGTTCGACCCGGAAGGCATGGGTGTCTTCCCCGGACACCAGCAACTGCTCCGACGGAGTCCCGCCGTCTCCAGGCCGGAAGGTGACGAGAGCCTCGCCACGCCCCGGCAACAGATGGACGTCGTAATGATCCGGGGTCGGGTCAGCAGGTGCGTCCACCGGCACAGCGACCGGCAGAATCCCTGCGAGAAGAAAAATGACCGTCAATCTGCCCATGGCTCAGGGCTGAACATAGGCGGGTTGGCGTGGCCGGGCCAGCCGCAGATGGGAATCTAATGGGCCGCAGGAAGAACCAGGACCTCTCCCACCAGCAGAAGAGATGCATCCCCCATGCCATTGACCCGGATCAACTCTGCAAGGGCAACGCCGTAACGGCGCCCGATCCCCGATAAGGTCTCACCTCGGCGAACGACATGAACCGGACCTCGCTCGCTGCTGTCGCCGTCCACGGGCACAAACTGACGGGCTTCATGGGTCTTCAGCTTCTGACCAGGATAGATGAAGCGCTTGCCGCCAAGCCCGTTCAGGCGGCGCAGGGCGCTCACCGAGGTCCCATGCCGGCGGGCAATCACGCCCAGGTTGTCGCCACGGCGCACCTCGTACCATTCCGCGCGCACGGTCCGATGGAAGCGCAGTGCGCCGGGCAGGGACTCCCAGCCGGCGGCCAGATCTGCCGCCATCCCGGCAGGGACGCGCAGTTTGTATCCTGCGGGAATCAGACCATCCCCCTGCCAGACCGTGGGCTCCAGGGCCGGGTTGAGGTCGCGCTGAACCTGCCGGGAGAATGAGAAATAGGTCTCCAGAGTGGCCGGTTCCACGAACTGGGGCACAGTGAACGTCTCGAACTCCATGACCGGGTCCACGGCCATGGCACCGAACCAGCGCGCCGGATCGGAGGCGATGCGCCGGGCTGCCAGGAATTCAGCGTAGAAATTGCGCGAAGCGAAGCCGAACGTGCGCGCCTTGTAGTTCTCGATGATCGCGGGAAGATCGTTGCCGAACTGCTTCTGTGCCCGGCGCATGCCGTTGGGACCGTGGTTGTAGGCCGTGATGGCCAGCGGCCATGAGCCCAGGAGGTCATGGGCCTGACGAAGATAGGCATAGGCTGCCATGGCGGAGAACCATGGGTCGAGGCGCTCATCACGGGTTGAATCGATGGTCAGATACTGACGACCCGTACCCGGCATGAGTTGCCAGATGCCGGCAGCACCGGCCCCGGATCGGGCCAGGGGGTCAAACGCGGATTCCACATGTGGCAGGTAGGCCAGATCCTCGGGGACTCCCGCCTGGCGCGCCATCTGGCGATAGCGCTCCTGATAACGGCCGGCGCGGATGAGTCCCAGGCGGAACCGGTCGGACTGACCACGCTGGACCCGCACCCGAGAGGCGGCGGCAGCCGGAGAGATGGAGGCCGGAAGCTTCTTCACCGCCGAGGCCACCTGGCGTTCCATGGCACCCATTCTGGCGGAATCTGCGGCGAGGCCATCGAGCCGGCGCAGGATATCCGCGACCCTGTCGCCGGCATGGCGCATGATCTCCTTGTCGGTCTCGGGGGGGGGCACCAGTCCGCCATCGGGCTCTCCCCCGAGATCGATGACGCCGTAAACAACCTCAGGATGGTGCTCGTCATGAATCACGGCCTGGCGGGTTGAGTAGCGGGTGTAGACATCCTGCCAGAAGCGGACGCGGGGGGCGAGGGAAGGCCACTCAGTCAGGGCCTGTCCACGGCTCACGCCGGGGGCCAGGAGAAGCAGTCCGGCCAGAATCCAGATCGGGATGCGGATCATGCCGCCCTCTCTCCTGCCGCCTCGACTCATCACCAGGCACTCCCCCTTTTTCCGCCTGATAGATATACGGAACTCTCCCTCATCGGGCAATAACGCTACGGTCATGTCCTTTGTTCCCTTCAATTTGTAAGTATTTCCAGGAGCGAGTCGGTGCCCAGCAGGTCCGCCACCAGGTGATCCGGCTCCGCTGCGGCCAGCACCTCCCGGGAGGTCCAACCGGAAGCCACCGCCAGCGTCCGGTAACCGTTGCTGCGCCCGCATGCAACGTCTCGCTCCGAGTCGCCGATGATCGTCACCATGGCGGGTTCCACGGAACCACCTGATCCGGCGGCCACCCGCACGACAGCAACCCGGGCGACCGCCGCGCGATCCGGCCCGTCCTCACCGAATCCGCCTGACGGAAAGAAATGATTCAGATGGTGCGGCGCCATCTTGATCCGGGCGCCCGCTTCAAAATTTCCTGTGATGAGTCCCAGCCGCAGATCCTTCGTCGCATCAAGTCGCTCCAGAAGCTGCCGCACACCGGGCAGAACGCGGCTCTTTCCGGGATGCCGGCAGGCAGACGCCAGGTGCCCCAGATAGGAGGCCCGCAGTTGCTCCCCCGCGGCCTCCAACTGCTTGTCACTGATGTTCAGAAGACGCGCGATCTCCCGGTGGATCACGGGATCCAGTGCACCGCTGAAGCGCACCTGGCCGGCAAGTTCAGGCGTCTCACCCAGATTGAAGGTTTCAGCGAAAGCCTTTGCCAGGGCCCGGCGGCCAACGCCATCGGCATCGATCAGGGTGCCATCGACGTCGAACAGAGCAAGTCGCATGCACCAAATGGTAGCGCAAGGCTCCCGTGGTGGACGGGCACGCAAGGCCTTGCTAGCCTTTTCCCATGCGAGATTGGTTCGTCACGTCAAATGTGACCCGGGCGTTGCCCCTGGTGCTGCTCATGCAGGCGCTGTTGCCCTCGAGTCCGGCATCCGCTTCAGAGCCTTCCACCCCCGCACCCTCCCTGGTGGTGGTGACCATCTCATCTCTGCGCAGCGACCGGGTGGAATCCGGGTCTGCGCACAGCTCCCACATGCCCTATTTACAGGCCATGGGGCAACGGGGAGCGCTGATGGCCCGGGCCAGGACACCGGTCCCGGAGACCATCCCGGCACTGGCCAGCCTCTTCACCGGCCTTGACCCCTCCCATCATGGTGTCTATGAAGACAACCAGGCCTCCGATGGGATCGTTTCGCTGGCTCAGCGCCTCGCGGATCGGGGCTACGAGAATTCCGCCTGGCTGGGTGACGCCCATGTCGCCGCGACGCCCTTTCTCACCCTCGGCATCACGGACGTGCACCCTCTGCCGGAGAAAAGCGATACAGCCCTCGCCAGGACCGTGGTCAACGCCGTGGGCAACAGCCTGGCCGCCGGCAGCCGCTTCATCTGGATCCATCTGTCCGGTGTCTCGGCGCCCTACATTCCCCAGGTGTCCGATCTCCTGGCCATCCGGGACCAGGGGCGCAATAGAGCATGGCGTTTCTCCATGGCCGAGAGCAACCGGCCGGGCAAACCCCACCTGCTGCCGTCGGCAGCCGTCAACGGCCCCATGCGCGAGGCGGGGTTCTACATGGATAGTTATGATGCCGCTGTGCGGGATCTCGACCGGGCCATCGAAATCATCGAGACCGGGCTGGCGCCATCTCTGGCTGCATCGGGTGGCTACATGGTCGTGGCTTCCGTTCACGGCGAATCCCTGGGAGAACACGGGCAGTGGTTCAGCCACGGGCACACCCTGTATGAAGAGGAGCTTCTCGTGCCGATCCTGATCCTGGGACCGGATATCAAACCCCTCCCCGCTCCCATGAAGGATTCATGGGCGTCTCTCAACGACCTGACCCCGACCCTGGCGGATCTCCTTGGCCTGGAGGTATCGACCGGGCGAGTCGGGGATGGATTCAATCTGGCGGGACGTCTGCGCACAGCGTCAGCCCCGCCCAGCAGATCCCTGACCGCCGGGCAGGGCCGCCCGCCTTACAGCCAGGCACTGCTATCGGAAGGCCGCTTCAAGCTCATCGTCACCCCACCGCGCCCACCCACGATCGAGGAGACCTCCGCCTGGCCTGCCGACGGGGCGCGCGAACTCTATGAACTGCATGGTGACCCCCTGGAAACCGAAAACCTGGCCAGGAGTCGCGGCGGCCTCAGCCACCATCTCGCTATCTTTCTGCAGCGGAACTATCCACCATGGCCCAAGACACCCCCGGCCCTTGACAGGAGTCGCCGACGCTGACGAGATGTCAACCCGGGCCACGGTCCTCCCGCTTCCAAGGACGCCCCCGTGGGGGTAAAGTGCGGCCCGTGAGATCCTCATGCTGAGCAGAGGAGTCAAGCGGCGCCGGGTCGTCTTTTTTCTGGCTGCGGTGGCGACTTCTTCACTGCTGGCGACCTGCGCCTCCCCCGGGCCGGATGAGGATGCCGGTGGCGATCCAACCGAGGACCGCTCTGGCATTGCGGTCCTCGGACTGACGGCGGATCTGGATACGCTGAATCCCTATCTCTCGGTGCGCGCCGCTACACGGGATGTGGCCTACAACATCTATGCCTCACTCATGGAGGAACAAGCCGACTTCCAGGACGGGCCTCCATCCTTCAAGCCGGATCTGGCACAGAGATGGGAGAGCAGTGAGGACAACCTTGCCATCACCTTTTACCTGCGTCCCGAAGCCGTATGGAGTGACGGAACACCCATCACAGCGGAGGATGTCCGCTTCACGCAGGAGGCCGCAGTGCACCCCGACGTGGCATGGCTCGCGGCCGACGTCAAGAAAGAGATTGCCCTGGTGGAGGTTCTTGACCGCCATACGGTTCGTTTCACCTTCTCCCGGTCTTATCCCTATCAGCTCATGGATGCCAACGACGGGGTGATTCTGCCCAGCCACATCTGGAGCCGGATTCCGTACTCCCGCTGGCGCAGTGACGGCCCGAGAGTTCCCGGCGTGGTCTCCGGGCCGTTTCGCATACGCCGCTGGACCCCCGGCCAGTCCATCGAACTGGAGGCGAACCCACGCTATTACGACCCCCTTCGCCCACGCCTGGGACATGTGGCCTTCCGCATCCTGCCCGACGCGGTATCCGGCTTCGAGCAATTTCTGGCCGGACACCTGGATTTCTGGGACCGTGTGGATCCACGGCAGATGGAACGTGTCCTGCAAACCGCCGGCGTCAACCTCAGACGGTATCCGGACCGTTACTACGGCTTCATCGGCTGGAACTGCCGGCGACGGCTCTTTTCCGACTCCAGGGTGCGCCGTGCCCTCACCCTGGGCATCGATCGGGAGCGCATCACCCGGGACATCTTTCGCGACGTCGCCCGGGTTGCCTCAGGGCCTGTCCCACCGGTCTTCGGCACCCACCTGAGCCGTCGTCAACCCCTTCCCCATGACCCCGGCCAGGCCATGGCTCTTCTGGACGCTGCCGGCTGGACGGCCGACGGCGCCAGCGGTCTGCGCCATCATGGGGGGGAGACCCTGTCCTTCGAGCTCCAGGTCAACGCCGACGCACCCTGGCGCCGCGACATGGCTCTCATGATTCAGGAAGACCTCAGGCGCATCGGTGTCGAGGTGACCATCATCTCCCTGGAACGCGGGACTTACGGTGCCAGCCACAGGACGGGCGAATTTGACGCCTACATCGGAGGCTGGCGCCTGCCCACGAAAATCGACCTGGCCACGACCTTCTCCACCCGCGCGGTCAGAGACGGCGTGAACTTCGGGGGCTATTCCAATCCGGCGCTGGATGAGTTCCTGGAAAGCATCGCCGGGGCACCCGATTTCGCCTCGTCCCTGCCGGCTATTGAAAGCGCCCTGGACATCCTGCAGCAGGATCAGCCTTACACCTTCCTGTACTGGCAGGATCGCCTGGTGGGTATCTCCAAGCGTATCCAGGGCGCCCGGCCCAATGCCCAGAGCGCCCTCTTTCGCCTTGCCGACTGGTCTCTCGCCGGCGGTGAAGCAGCACCCTGAGGCGGGACCATGGGCGGATACATCGTTCGCCGTCTCCTGGCGGGCATTCCCTTGCTCTGGCTGATCTGGACTCTTGTCTTCGTCGTGGGACACCTGGTCCCCGGCCGCAGCGAAGATCTCTACGCCAGCCCTCAGATCAGCCGCCAGGACCAGGAACGCCTCAACCGGGTTTATGGCCTGGACCGCCCCCTCATTGTTCAGTACACGCGCCAACTGCTCGCAACCGTGCGCGGCGACCTGGCCCTGTCCACTTCAAGAGGACGTCCCGTGGCCGAGATCATCGCTCCTGCCGTGGGGCCGACCCTGGTCCTGGCAGGCACCGCTTTGCTGGTTCAATTCACCCTGGGAATCCTTCTGGGAGCCCTGGCCGCCCTGCGCCAGGGCCGTGTGCTGGATCACGCCATCTCCGGTCTGGCTCTTGTTCTGTATTCAATCCCGGTCTTCTGGCTGGGCATCCTCATGGTTCTCATCTTCTCCCTGCGGCTGGCATGGCTTCCTCCATCTCATTATTCATCCCTGAGCGCGTCCACCGCGGGCCTTTCGGGGCACCTGTTCGATGTGGGAATCCACATGGTGTTGCCCGTGGCCACCCTGACCCTGGCTGGCCTGGCCGTGGTGATCCGACACGCCCGCAGCAGCCTGCTGGAAGTTCTGGCGCATGAGAACCTGAAGGCAGCCCGGGCCAGGGGCCTGCCCGAATGGCGCCTCCTTTTCCGTCATGGGCTCCGCCAGGCCATCCTGCCCCTCATCACGCTGCTGGGACTGGCTCTGCCGGCGCTGCTGTCCGGTGCCCTCCTGGTGGAGGTGGTTTTCTCATGGCCCGGCCTGGGTCAGACGACCTATCAGGCCATCCTGGCCCGCGACTATCCCGTTGTTCAGGCCGCGACCCTGCTCACCGCCACCATGGTGGTTCTGGGCAACCTGGCGGCCGATGTGGCCATCTCGGTGGCGGATCCCCGCACACGTCCGGGAGGAACCGCGCCATGACGCGACGGGGCCTCACCCGGCTGCCGGGTTTCCGTGCATGGACCTCCGGGCGCCACGGCCTCGCCTTGAGCCTCGCCGCTCTGGCAGTTTCTCAGGTTCTCTTGTGGACATGGCGATGGGAGATGCTGGCTCCGGCCCTGATCTCCGGCCCTCTCCCGCAGTCTCTGGCCGCCTGGACCTCCCTGGCTCTCCTGGGACTGGCGTTGCTCGGGGATCGTAACGCGGTCCCCGGCCGGGATGCGCCCGGGACGGGCTCGTGGCGCCATCTCACTCGTGATCCCATGATTTGTGTGTCTCTGGTCGCCAGTTGTGGCTACCTGGTCATGGCCCTCCTGGCACCTGCTCTCATGCCCCAGGATCCCAACCGAATCGGTGACGGCGCCGCCACCCAGAACCTGCCTCCGGGAGCCGCCGTCCATCTTCTCCTGCGCCGTCAGGGCGGCACCATTGCCGCCAATGCCGTGGATCTTCAGGGTGACACGGTTCGCTTCCGCCGGGGTGGAAGCTGGAGTTCACTTCCTCGGGCTGACCTCCGGGGTACGCTCCCGGACGACTGGCACCGTGTGAGGTACCACTGGCTGGGAACGGACCATCTCGGCCGCGATCTCCTCAGCCGCATGCTGGCGGCGGCGCCGGTCTCCCTCGGGATAGGCATGACCGCCGCCCTCCTGGCCGTCCTCCTGGGAGCCCTGGTGGGAGGCGTGGCCGGCATGGCCGGCCGGCGCGTGGATGCCCTGCTCATGCGCATCACCGACATGTTCCTTGCCTTCCCCCGCCTCTTCCTGGTGCTTCTGGTCCTGGCGGTGATCCCCGGCTCCCTGGCAGCCGCCACCCTGGTGCTGGCGGCCACCGGCTGGATGGCACCGGCGCGCCTGGTGCGCGCCCAGATCCTCTCCCTGCGGGAGGAACCTTTCGTCCACGCCGCCCGCGCGGCCGGACGGGGGCGGACCGGCATCCTCGTGCGCCATCTCCTTCCCCACGCCGCGGCGCCGCTGCTGGTTGCCGCCAGCCTGCGCATCGGCGAAACCATGCTGGTTGAGGCCGGCCTGTCCTACCTCGGCCTGGGCGTGCCTCTCCCTCACGCCAGCTGGGGGAACATCATTGCCGGCGCGCGTCCGGCCCTCGCCCAGGCATGGTGGGTGGCGGCCTTCCCGGGAATGATGCTCACCGGCGCCGTTCTTTCCTTCAACCTGCTGGGGGACGGTCTGCGGCGTGTCATGGCCCGGCGGTAGGATCGCCTGAGGGAAAGCGCGTCCTCATGAGCAGTTCGATCCCTTGCCGGTCCACCTGAATCTGCAGGATCTCCATCTCCAGGGGGATCTCCTTGCCGGGCGTGCCGAGGAAGAACTCGGACAGGGTCTTGATGGGAAAGGGAGGAATCGCCAGTGCCAGGTCGAAGGTTCCGGCCAGGCCCAGATCCACCGGCAACGATTCAACACGAACGAGATACTGGCGGGAGCCGGCTCCTCGCTCCAGTCGAATCACCGGGTGAATGGTGGCACTGAAACCGATGGGACTGCCTGTGGCCAGCATCTCCAGGCGAATGCCACCGGCGAAGAACTCGAGGTTACGCGGCTCGCTGAGGCGAATCACCTCCTCGAACAGACCCACGTCCAGAGTCAGATCATACGGCACCGCCGCGGCCAGTAATTTCTCGATCACCGCAGGGCTGATCTGGATTCTCAGATCCGTTTCCTGGGGAGGTGCCTCCTGCGCGGCGGGAGCCGCCGGTACCAGTCCCATGCAGACCATGAATATCAGAAAGGAAGTCACCACGTCACTCCTGATCTTGGCTCTCACGAGCCCATCTGATTGAACGGCACGGGTGGAGCGCAGGTTGCCATGCGACGGTCTGCCCTCCCCGGGAACCGGGCCGGTTGTCATGCTTCACCATCATCCGGCAGGACCTTCGGTGCCACGAGATCACGCGTCGCCCTGGCACTCCTGAAGGCTGCCGCCAGGGGCTCACGGCCCCCGGCAGCCAGTTCGTGTTCCATCGCCTGAAGACAGCCGATGAACGACGTGAGCGCCTGGCGCACCTGTGCCGCGTTGGTCTTCAGGATTCCCTGCCACATCTCATAGGAGCTGCCACCGATGCGGGTCATGTCCCTGAAGCCGCCACCCGCCAGCGCGATCATCTCCTGCGGATTGCCGCCGCCTCCTATCACGTTCAGGAGAGCCACCGCAGCGAGCTGGGGCAGGTGAGAGATGGCGGCCAGCACGCGGTCATGATGCGCGGCCGGCATGACCACGGGAACAGCCCCCAGGCTCACGATGAGGGCTTCAAGCCTCCTGAGGCCATCCCCTGTCTCCGTGGCTGGAGGGCAGAGCACCCAGGCATGCCCGGCAAACAGACCTCCATCTCCCGCGCCGGCGCCGGCCTTCTCCGTGCCGGCCATGGGATGGCCACCGATGAAATGAACGGTGGCAGGAAGATGCTCCGCGGCAGCCTCCAGGATGACCTTCTTGCTGCTGCCAAGATCGGTTACCAGGGTGCCCTCCGTCACCATGGCGGCCAGATGGGGCATCTCATCCACGATGATATGGGCAGGCATGGCCAGCACCACAAGATCGGCTTGGGCAACGGCCTCCTCGGCACTGCCGGCCAGGTTCTGAACCGCACCTCGTGCCAGCGCCCTCCTGCCCGCCGGGGATGGATCGTAGCCGGTCACCTGTAGGGTTCCGATGCGCCGCAGCGCGAGTCCCAGGGAACAGCCCATGGCGCCCAGACCCAGCAACCCGATCCGCCGAAACCGGTGGCCCTCCCGGCGCATCAGGCTTCGGCGTCGACGGCGGCCCCGGGCTGGGCCAGGGTCCGATCCATGGCGGTCACGATGACCCGGATCTGGACCATGAGGGCAGTGAACATCTCGGGAGGCAATGACTGGGCGCCATCGGAGAGCGCCTCTTCCGGATGGGGATGAACTTCCACCAACAAGCCGTCGGCACCTGCGGCCACCGCCGCACGCGCCATGGGCACCACGAAATCGCGCAAGCCCGTACCATGGCTGGGATCCACGATGACCGGCAGATGACTCATGCTCTTGAGCACGGGGATGGCCGAAAGATCCAGGGTGTTGCGGGTGGAAGTCTCGAAGGTCCGAATACCCCGCTCGCAGAGAATCACCTGCCTGTTGCCACCGGACATGAGGTACTCGGCAGATAACAACAACTCACTGAGGGTGGCACTCATACCCCGCTTGAGAAGAATCGGCTTCCGCACCCGGGACAATTCTTTCAGCAGGGCGAAGTTCTGCATGTTTCGCGCGCCCACCTGAATGATGTCCACCTGTTCCACGAACAGGGGCACGTCCCGGGTATCAAGAATCTCCGAGACCACCGCCAGGCCGTGCTCCCGGCCGGCCGCTTTCAGGAAACCCAGCCCTTCCGCTCCCAGCCCCTGAAAGTTATAAGGCGAGGTCCTGGGCTTGAAGGCACCTCCCCGCAGGATACGGGCACCACCCGCGGCGGCGGCCGCCGCAGCCTCATGGACCTGTTTCTGGCTCTCCACGGCGCAGGGTCCGGCCATGACGACAACTTCAGGGCCACCGATCTCTACCCCCGCCACCTGGATGCGGGTATCTTCAGACTGGAATGTCCGCCCGGCCAGCTTGTAGGGCTCGGAGATTCTCACCACATCGGCGACCCCGTCCAGCAGGCGAAAATCCCGCGGGTCGGCACGCCCGGTCTGCCCCACCGCGCCTATCACGGTGCGTGTGGATCCGGTTGAACGGTGGGCATCGAAACCGCGCTCGACCAGAGCTTCGATGACCTTCTGCACCTGCTCCTCCGTGGCACCGGGGCTCATGACAATCACCATCTCAAGTTCTCCTCATGGTGCCGAATTGCCGACCGGGGGAAGCTTGCTGTCCGAACTGTCCCCCGGCACACGTTCCAGGCTCCGCGATTCATCTATGATGCGCTCGAACAAGCGTTGCAGTGCGGCCCGGGACAACGGCCCGCCATTCAACTGGCCAACCCTGGCGAGGATCTCCGCCTCGCGCACCGGCTCGTAAATCCTGAGGCCCCGGGCCCGTTTGAACTGCCCTATCTGGAGGGCCCAGCCCGCCCTTCGGTTGAGGAGTCTCACCAGATGCTCATCCACCGTGTCGATCTCGGCCCGCAGGGCCGCAAGGGTTCCGGTGGTCTTCATCAGGAGCGCCCCAGAAGATTGCGCACCACGTTTCTTATTCCCGTCACCGCGGCAGCCCCGCCGCCCACCTCTTCGACGACACGCACCAGTGCGGATCCCACCACGACGCCATCGGCCTTTCCCTCCAGTGCCAGCAGATGCTCCCGGCGGCTCACCCCAAAACCTACCACCACAGGCCGGTTGCAGGTGAGGCGCAGGCGCGCCACATCCTCGCGCAAGCCTGCCGGGAGATCATCCCTGACGCCCGTGACACCGGCCCGGGAGATGTAGTAGATGAATGCTTCTGTACATGCCGCGACAAGTTCACGGCGCCGGTCACTACTGTTGGGCGCCAGCATGAAGATCGGATCCAGCCCCGTGGCCGTGAGGGTTCGCCGGTACCGCTTATCTTCATCGGGTGGCAGATCGATCACCAGCACCCCATCCACTCCCGCCTGGGAGGCCCGGCGCGCAAACGCTTCCACGCCCATGCGGTAGATGGGGTTGAAATAGGTGAACAGCACCAGCGGCACCTTGACCGTCTTGCGCACACGGGCCACCAGATCAAGAACCGTGGCCAGGTTCATCCCCGCCGCCAGGGCGCGCATGGCGGCCCGCTGATTGGTGACACCGTCGGCCAGAGGATCGGAGAACGGAACGCCCAGTTCAATCATGTCCGCTCCTTCGTCCGCCAGCATGCGCACCAGATCCAGAGTCGTCTCGGGATCAGGATCTCCCGCCGTGATATAAGGGATGAATGCCAGGCGGCCGTCCTGGCGGCACACCTCCAGGGCATCGGCAATCCGTCTCATGCCAGCCTCCTCATGCACCCATCCCGGCTTGCCGGGCGACTTCATCCAGATCCTTGTCACCACGGCCCGAGAGGTTGATGATGACCAGCTCATGGGGCTCCAGAACCTCCGTGCGCATCACCCAGGCCACGGCATGGCTGGATTCCAGGGCCGGGATGATGCCCTCCCGGCGCGCCAGGAAATGGAACCCCGCCAGGGCTTCTTCGTCGCCGACATCCACATACCTCACGCGGCCGATCTGGTGGAGGCGAGAGTGCTCCGGCCCGACCGCAGGGTAATCCAGACCAGCTGCAACCGAATGCGTGGTCAGGATATTTCCATGGGCGTCCTGGAGAACCTGGGTCAACGTTCCCTGGAACACGCCCGGGGTGCCGCCGGCGAAGCGCGCCGCATGGCGGCCGCTGGCCACGCCCTCGCCACCGGCTTCCACGCCGACCATGGCCACACCATCGTCGGCCAGGAACTCACTGAACAGCCCGATGCTGTTGGAGCCTCCCCCCACGCACGCCACCAGACGATCAGGCAGACGGTCCTCGGCATCCAGAATCTGCTCCCGCACCTCACGACCGATGGTGGCCTGAAAATCGCGCACCATCATGGGATAGGGGTGGGGTCCCAGAACCGATCCCAGGATGAAGGCGGTATGTCCGACATGGGTCACCCAGTCCCGCATGGCCTCGTTGATGGCATCTTTCAGGGTGCGGCTCCCTGTTTCCACTTCATGCACGCTGGCGCCGAGGATACGCATACGCTGCACATTGGGCGCCTGGCGGCGGACATCCTCCGCGCCCATATAGATCACGCATTCAAGGCCAAACAAGGCCGCGGCAGTGGCTGTGGCCACCCCATGCTGCCCGGCGCCGGTCTCGGCAACAACCCTTCTCTTGCCCATTCTGCGTGCCAAGAGGACCTGCCCCAGGGTGTTGTTGAGCTTGTGGGCACCTGTATGCAACAGGTCTTCGCGCTTGAGATAGATGCGCGCGCCCCGCCCGACCTCTTCCGACAGCCCACGGGCGAAGGTCAACGGCGTGGGACGCCCGGCAAACTCCATGAGGTAATAGGTCAATTCCCTCTGGAATTCCTCATCCTCGCGCGCTTCTTCGTAAGCAGCAGCCAGCTCCAGCACCGGAGTCATGAGGGTCTCAGGCACGAAACAGCCGCCGAACTCACCGAAGTAGCCCTTCTCATTGGGTCCCACGCTTCCACTCACCGGATATCCTCCGCAGGTGAGTCCCGCCATGGAGACAACGCCGCCAGGGCTTGCTCCAGACGCCGGCGGTCTTTGCACCCTGGCGAGCTCTCCACGCCGCTGTTCAGATCCACACCCCAGGGAGAGACGGCCTTCACCGCATCGGCGAGATTATGAGGACCAAGCCCCCCTGCCAGAATCACCCGGCATGTCAGGGCAAGGCGTGCCGCCACCTGCCAATCGGCCTGCCCGCCGGTGCCGCCAAAGACTCCGGGAAGGCGTGCGTCCACCAGCACGAAGGGGGTGGGCCACGCCTGGCCCAGACGTGTCTCACCCTCGCCCGGGCGCAGAGCCGGATACCATGGCCGGGAGAAGCGTGCCAGTTCCGCGCTTGTGCGGTCATCATGAAACTGCGCCCAACCCACACCACTGGCATCCATCTTCGCCGCCACCTCTTCCAGGGACTGGTTGACAAAAACACCGATGGTGGCGACTCCGGCGGGAACCCGACGCACCAAATCCGCCGCCTGCCTGTCCGTGACAAAGCGCGGGCTGCCGGGGAAAAAGTTGAACCCCACCGCGTCAACACCGAGGCCCAGGACCATATCAAGGTCCTCTGCCCGGGTCACGCCGCAAACCTTCACTCTCACCTTCAAGGTGCTCTCTCCGCGACGGCCAGCTGATCAAGCCAGCGCGCCAGAGTCCGTCCGGGACGAGCCGACCTCATGAGTGCGCTGCCCACCAGGGCGCCGTGGTAGCCGGCGGCACGCAGGCGTCTCAGGTCGCCCGCGCCGGACACCCCACTCTCGCCCACACGGACCACGCCGGCGGGAAACGCGGCGCCAAGATCAACGACGCTATCAAGATTCAGCCGGAAGGTGTGGAGATCACGAGCATTCACCCCGATGAGACGGACCCCTGCGGCGCAGACCCGCGCCAGTTCATCTCCCCCATGCACCTCCACCAGCGCCTCAAGCCCTGCTTCCTCCGCGGCGGCCAGCATGGCTGCCAGCAGGGCATCATCCAGGAGACTCGCCATGAGCAGCACGGCATCGGCCCCCAGGGCCCTGGATTCCCAGACTTGCCATGGGTCCAGGAGAAAATCCTTCCGCAGCAGGGGCAACCGCGGCAGCAGGGCGCGCACCTGCAGGAGGAATTCATCCCTGCCTTGAAAAGAATCCCGCTCCGTGAGGACGGAGAGGGCGCAGGCACCGGCCGCGGCCAGTTCTCCGGCTAACTCTTCGACGTCGAATGACTCCCGAAGGATGCCCCCGGAGGGGGAGGCACACTTCAACTCGGCGATGACACCCAACCCGGCGGCAGAGACCGCGGTCAGAGCGCCACTGAGGCTGTTGACCTGCCCTCGCGCGGTGGCCCGGGTCTGCAGATCATGAAGGGGAACCCGCGCTTTGGCGGCCGCCAGGTGACGCCGGCGGTCGGCAAGGATTTTTGCCAGGATGTCTGCCGCCGGGCTCATGACGCCGTGCCTCCGGCCTGCCCCTTCTCACCGCGCAAGGCCTCCAGGACCCCGGACGCGGCGCCCGAGTCCAGGCTCTGTTCCGCCTGTTCCCTGCCCTCCAGAAGGCCGGTGGCCTGACCGCCCACCACCAGGGCCGCGGCGGCATTCAACACCACGATATCCCGATCGGCGCCGGGCCGGCCGTCCAGAATGCCAAGCAGACGGCGGGCGTTGGCGGACACGTCACCGCCTGCCAGGTCCGCCGGCCGCGCCCGGGGCAGCCCGATGTCCCGCCCATCCACCACCTCTTCCCGCAACTGGCCGTCCGCCAGCACGGTGACCCGGTTGGCGCCGGTCGTGGTCAACTCATCCATCCCGTCGTGGCCTGTGACCACCCAGGCGGAGCGCGTGCCCAGGCGCAGGAGGACTCCGGCCATGACCCGGCGCAACCGGTCATCAGGAACGCCCAGGATCTGGCAGGGCACACCGGCAGGATTGGCCAGGGGACCGGCCAGATTGAACACCGTGCGCACACCGATTTCACGCCGGCTGGCAGCGGCATTGCGCATGGCGGGATGCAAATGGGGCGCGTAGAGAAACGCCATGCCATGGCGCCGAAGGCAGCGGCTCAGATCGGTGGGGTCGGAGAGGAAGGGCACCCCCAGAGCTTCCAGAACGTCGGCGGAACCACAACGGGAAGAAGCGGAACGGTTGCCATGCTTGGCCACCATCAATCCCGCCCCGGCCACCACGAAGGCTGCGGCGGTCGAGACGTTGAAGGTATTCAGACCATCCCCTCCTGTGCCGCAGGTATCGATGCCGGTCTCACCTGCCCCATCCACGGCTCTCATGCCTCGGCGCAGGGCTCGCGCCACGCCGGCGATCTCTTCTTCTGTTTCGCCCTTCACGCGCAGGGCCAGGAGGAATGCACCCGTCTGCGCCGGCGTCGCCGCGCCGGACATGATCTCTTCCACCGCTTGGGCCGCGCGGCGCTCGCCGATTCCCTCGCCCTCGGCCAGACGGCGCAGGGACGACGCCATGGCGGATGAACCGGAGTTCATGGCGCCACCTTCCGCAGGAAATTTCCCAGGAGCTGTTTGCCGCACTCGGTGAGAATGGACTCGGGATGGAACTGGACGCCCTCCAGCTCCTGGCTGGAATGGCGAATTCCCATGATGGTGCCGTCCTGGGTCCAGGCCGAGATCTCGAGTTCTCCAGGGAGAGATTCCCGTTCCAGCACCAGGGAGTGATACCGGGTGGCGGTGAAAGGAGACGGTAAATCTGTGAACAGAGTGCGCCCGTCATGGTGGATGAGCGAGGTCTTACCGTGCATGAGAACCGGGGCGGCAACCACCTTGCCGCCCAGAGCGGCACCGATGGCCTGATGACCGAGGCAGACGCCCAGAAGCGGCACCTGTCCGCCTGCGGCCTTCACCAGGGGGATGCAGATGCCGGCCCCTTCGGGCCGGCCGGGCCCCGGCGACAGCAGAATGGCCTGCGGTGCCATGGCCAGCGCTTCCTCGACGGTCAGCGTGTCATTGCGCCGGGTCACGACCTGATGCCCCAGTTCACCCAGGTACTGCACCAGATTGTATGTGAATGAGTCGTAATTATCGATGACCAGGATCACAAACGTCCCCCTGCCGCCCGGGCCAGAGCATCCAGGCCGGCGGCCGCCTTGCAGGAGACCTCCCGGAGTTCCGCCGCCGGATCTGAATCGGCGACAATGCCGGCGCCGGCCTGGACGTATGCCCTGCCGCCGGTCAAGAGCACCATCCGGATGGCGATGCAGGAGTCCAGCTGCCCGCGTCGATCCCAGTAGGCGATGGCGCCCCCATAGGGGCCGCGACGGAACGGTTCCTTCTCAGCGATGATCTCCATGGCCCGCACCTTGGGGGCGCCACTGAGCGTGCCGGCCGGAAAGCAGGCTGCAAACGCATCCAGTGCATCCCGGCCGGCTGCCAGCTCGCCACTCACCCTGGAGACCAGATGCATGACATGGGAGTACCGCTCCACGGTGGCAAAATCATGAACCCGCACCGTGCCCGGCCGGCAAACCCGCCCCATATCGTTCCGCGCCAGGTCAACCAGCATCACATGCTCCGCTCTCTCCTTCTCATCGGCCAGCAATTCCCGGGCCAGGGCCTCATCCTCTTCCGCATCCCTCCCCCTGGGGCGGGTGCCGGCGATAGGCCTCAACTGGACCGTTTTCCCCTGCACGCGCAGCAGCATCTCCGGGGAGGCCCCCACGATATAGTCGCCGTCGCAGGCGAGAAGGAAATGGTATGGCGACGGATTGTCCGAGCGCAGGCGCCGGTACACCGGTATGGGGGAACCACGCCATGCGCGGCTGAACCGCCGGGACAGGACCACCTGGAATATCTCGCCGGAGGTGATGGCCTCCTGGGCTTCCACGACCCAGCGCTGGAAACACTCCTCGCTGGGCTCCCCGATGACGGCCCTCTCATCGTCATTCTGGAGAGTCGGGGCCGCCGGCAGGACAACAGGCATGGCAAGGCGGTCCACCAGATCCAGGAGACAATTCCGCGCCCTCCGGTAGTCGTCTCTGCGCGCGGCAGGGTCTCCGGCGAGATCCACCACCGCCATGAGAATCAGGCGGTTGCGCAGATGATCGAAAGCAAGCACGGTGGAGTATTCCGCCAGGACCGCCTGCGGAATGTTCAGGTCGTCCAGCCCTCCCTGGGGAATTCGCTCCAGCAACCGGGCAAAGTCATAGGAGAAGAAGCCCACCAGCCCGCCGGTGAACGGAGGCAGGCCCTCCTGAGGAACCGGCAGCCTGCCTTCCCGCACCCGGCGCAGGGCCGCCAGGGGCGGACCATCCAGGTCCCGGGGCAAACTCCTGCCTTCCTGCACCGACAACCGTCCATGGCGGATGCGGTAGACCCGGCCGGCACGGCTGCCCAGGAACGAGTAGCGGGCCAGGGAGACGCCGGCCTCAACCGATTCCAGAAGGAACGACTGCGTGTCCATGTCCGCCACGCGCAGGAAAGCGGCCAGAGGGGTCAGAAGATCGGCGAGGATTTCGGTACACAGCACGGCTTCGTTGCCGAGCCGGGCCATGGCCTCCAGATCTCCTTCCCCGAAATTGTACTCCACCGCATCCATGTCGGATGGTTCTCCCTATTTGATCCGTGGAATCGTGAAAGCGATACGCGCCGGCTCACTCAGGCCCTGGGCGCGAATCTCCAGGCTGAAGGTGGCTTCCAGCAACTTCCCTACCGGATGGGGGAAATAGAGGACATCTTCCATGAACGTCCGGGCTGCGATCTCGACCCGCTCGATGGGGATCAGGCTGGTGCTGGTGGTCGCCACGCCGGCACTACCGCTGACCGTGTCCGGCTCCCGGATGATGCCACGCACGGGATCAGGGAAGAAGTTGCTCTCCACCTGCCGGAATCCCTCGTGCTTGCTGGCCGTGACGGAACGCGCCTCGAACAACCGGGTGTCAAAAGTGCGCTTGGTATAGCCGGAGAGCAGTTCCTTCTGGGTGGGAAGATCGTAAACCGTTCCATCCCCATCCACCAGGCTGAACGATTCCCGGGTCAACACCCAGGTGACACCCTTCAGGCGGTTGGTGAGGGAAATTTCCAGGGGGAAATAGGGATCGTCCTCATGGAACGCCGCGGCGCGTACACCGATCGTCAGGACCAGATCCGTGCCTTCCTCGATATAAACGAACCGTGACAGCTTGCGTGATTCCGCCGGAGCCTCTCCGCCGCCCCCCGCTACACGCAGTTCATGAACGGGAGCGCAGGCCGAAAACAGCAGGATCGCTGCCGGCGCCATGGCGATGGCCATCGCTTGCAGATTCGGCCGGTCGTTTGTTGTCCACCCTCTCCAGACGTCGGATATCTTCATGCCATGATCTCCTTCCAGCCATTGGTTGCCGGTTTCCCGGCCGCTTGGCGGAAACCAAGAACCCCTCCCGGCGGCGCCGTGAAACGCTCCCCGGTCACCAGGGGGTCTCAAGAAACGAGGGGACCACCCCTTAAAATCAACTCGCCAACCCCGCCGCGTCGGCTGGCCCGGCTGTTGATGGATCGCGCAACCTTCACCTCATCGCAGGGCAAGCCCGCATAGATCTCATGCACCATCTCCGTGTCGGAGTTGGAAAGCAGCACATGCACACGCGCCGCAGCCAGGTGAAAAAAATGCGCGCCCCCGCTCAGAAACGGTTCGTAGTAGGTGCCGAACTCGCCGGGAATGCGACTGGACAGAGCCGGCAGCAGGCGTGATTTCCCCACGGCCCACTTGAGAAACGGCCTGGGAAGTTCCCTCACGCCCCAGCGCGGCTCAGGGCCTGCTTGACGCCGGCATCGGCCATCTCACGCAGGGCCGCCACGGTACGGTCGATTTCATCTTCGGTGTTGAACCAGCCCACAGAGACTCGCACCGTGCCCCCGGGCGCAGTCTTGAGCATGACGTGAACACGACTGCCGGCATGCAACCCGGCGGCCACCTGAATGTCATGGACCTGCTCAAGGACCTGAGCCACCTGCTGCGGCGTGAAGCCACGCAAGGTGAAGGACACCGTGCCGGTGCGCGGCATGTCACCCCGGGCCGCATAAAGACGGAACCGTTCATCAAGGCCCACAGCACCGATGAACCGCTTGATGAGGGTCGTGTCATGCTCCCGGAGTCTTGCCAGGGTCTGCTGGTTCACAAACCGCATGCCGGCCAGGAGTCCGACAATTCCCGGCATGTTGGGGACTCCGGCCTCCAGGCTCCAGGGAAGATCCAGAGGCTGGGTCGAGAGGCTCGGGTCGCCTCCGCTTTCACCTTCCCGCAGGGGCCGCAAGCGAACGTCCCCCCCCACCAGCAGGAGCCCGACGCCTGGAGGCCCGTAAAGACCTCGATGACCCGAGGTCGCCACCAGATCGACACCCCAGCTGTCCATGTGCAGCGGCACCAGGCCGGCGGTATGGGAAGCGTCCACCAGGAGCAAGGCCTTGTGGCCGGACAACATGCGGGCGACTTCCTCCACCGGTTGCACGGTCCCCAGGACCTCGCAGCCATGGCTCAGGATGACCAGGCGCGTGCGGTTCGCGACGGCCCTGATGAGGGTGGCCGGATCAATGCGCCCGTCATCACCGGCATCCACACGGGTCAGGGCGATCCTGCCGGCCATCTGCATGTGGTCCAGAGAACGGGAGATGGCGGCACGCGCCAGGTTGGTGGTGACCACGTGGTCGCCATCCCTGAGCAATCCCTTCAGGGCCATGGTCAGGGCATCGGTGCCACCGGCCGTGAAGACCACCCTCTCAGGCCGCCCGAGACCGAACAACTCTGCAGCTTCCCGGCGGGCCGCCGCCAGCACCGTGGCTCCGGCCCGGGCCGGAGCATGAGAATCCATTCCCGGAAAGCCGGCAAGAGAACGCAACGCGCGATCCGACTCCTGATAGATCGACTCGGGCTTGGGATGAGATCCCGACGCGTTATCCAGATAGATCACAGGTCAGGCTCCCACGTAACGCGACACCAGGCTGCGTGCCATGGATGTGTCCTCGGTCCCGGCCACCA
>SMVB01392198.1_pt1 | contig 38214 bp, 31 predicted proteins | sample 2456461 | NCBI WGS metagenome assembly SMVB01 (sample SAMN11095934, study PRJNA526329) | marine sediment metagenome | biome: Marine sediment; feature: Surficial sediment; material: Deep marine sediment; isolation source: Hadal surficial sediment | place: Pacific Ocean | collected 2014-05 | depth...
GCATAAATCGCAGGTGATTGGAGTGCACCAGCATGCGCTCTCCAATGCCCGGGTAAATGTCCAGTATCTTGCTTGCAGTTTCAAAATTATCGAAATCGTCCTTACTGGCGATAATAATTCGTCGGGCTCGAGACAATCTCAGGGTCGATAAGAAAAATTCATTGGTGAAGTCACCTGCGAGTACTTTCGCGCCATACCTCTGCGCATACTCCATCTCCTGGGATCTACTGATATCCCTGTCGATCACAACCACCGTGCCACCTGGGTTCAACTCTCCGAGTTTTTCTAAAATACTGTGGACCAGGTCGTTAGTTCCTATTAACAACACATGGTCGCGCAGCCCTTTCAGCCACCTGTTTTGGTTACTAACGACCTGGTGAACCCAGTCGACGATTGTGGAGCCCATGAGCAGCGGTGCCCCAAAATAACCTACCCACAATAGTAGCTGTCCCCACCAGGGCCCTGAAACGGGTACACCAAGGTCCATTCCACCAAGGATAAACAGCCCCAGAGTGTAGTACATCCTGGTCGCGAGATTAGCATCACTAATGTCCCGTTCGCTTAACTCCACCCCGGACAGGAATCCGGCAAGACCGCACAAATAAACGATGACCGCAAGTATCCAACGCCAGTGTAAAATGGGTGAGAAGATATTTTTGATAATCTCAGTGGTATTCACAGGAATGTAAACCGACAAAATAAAACGCTGTCACCCCAGGAAATCAACAGAAAAATTCCATGCCCTGAGACGTTTTGCCATTGTACCAGAGACACCAATTTCAATCTTAAAAACCGGCAAATCTGTCCAGTCGGTAACCTGGTCGGTATTTTTCTACCCTTCATCGAAGAAGACACCTGTCACATTTTGTCCATCTGTCACGGGAATTTGTCCGCCGGGGCGTGAATATTTGACCAGGCAAATCTTGCAAATACAGTTCAGCCGTCAATAAGACCTTTGGGATACAAAAAACACCCATTGGAGGTATCTGTGGTCGCCAAGGTGTTTTGCTTTTGAATAGACTAGAGGAGTAATGGAAAACAGGAAGTACCCATTACAAGAAAGAACCAGCTTCAATAGAAATATTTTTTGTTTGCTTTTTTGTTTACGTTTTTGTTTACGTAGTTTGAAAGGAGTTAGATGCGTAATTCAAGTTCGGGTTTTACATTAATTGAAATGCTCGTCGTATTGGCGGTAATGGCTATTACCCTGAAGATGGCGGCGCCCGCTTCAAGTGCGCTGATTGATCGCAATCGCGCAGCCACTCACGTTAATGACTTTATGATCGCCCTTAGCCTGGCTAGAAGTGAGGCATTGAAGACGGGTGGGGTCGTTACTGTCCAGGCCACAGACCCCAGTGATTCCAGTAATGAATACGGAAAGGGCTGGTGCGTCGTCGAAGGTAATCCAGGTGATTGCGATGGAACACTTATAAGAAGTTTTGCTGCGATATCTGATAGCGCAACTCTGAATAGCAAAGAAAACATTGCATCCATCCAATTTAACAATGTCGGAGAATTGAACAACGCGTCTATCCATAGCATTGACCTCTGTACTCAAAGCGCGTCTGACAGGCGCATTTTTATATCACTGGTTGGGCGATCAAAGTCCTATCGAAATAGCGATGCCGTCGTTGCAAAACGACCGGACTGTTCATAGGCCTGAATCTCGATGAATAAATACTCTACACAGGGGTTTACCCTAATCGAGGTGTTGGTATCCATCATCATACTGTCCATTGGAGTACTCGGCATCACAGCGCTCCAGATGAGGGGCCTGGATGGCAACCGGAATGCATTGCTAAGAGTTCAGGCGTCACAACTTGCCAGTGACCTGATAGCACGAATCGAAGTCAACGGTGCAACGACTTATGGACCCGTTAGTCTGGGAGATGTGCCGACGGTTCCAACCGACTGCACGATCAGCAACTGTACACCTACACAACTGGCACAATTCGATACAACCCAATGGCTCTGTTCAATCAATTCGATTGCTGCTGACGGAACCACTTTTCCTGCTTGCCAGGGTCTCAGCATTACCGGGACACTACCCCTGGGCCAGGCTTCATTAACCCTGGTTGACGATGAATACGATATAAAGATTGAGTGGTCGGACATAAAGTCCAGTCAAACCAGGACGGTCGAATTGTTCATGCAGGTACCACTATGATGAATACAAATCCAGGTTCAGTGCAAAAAGGGTTCACTCTCATCGAGCTGATGATTGGTCTAACACTGGTATCGATAATCAGCCTGGGCATTACCCAATTTCTAGTGGCAAATGCACAGACATATAAATTCCTGCAAGGACAATCCAGGGTACAGGAATCTGGACGTTTCGCGCTTGAGACGCTGATTCGATCCGCACAGATGGCAGGTTTTAAAGGTTGCTTTTCGACCAACGACGAAGTTCATAAAACTTTTCTCGCCGATATTCCTTATGAATTTGACCTGACTTCGGGTCTGCTCGGTTATGAAGGTGAATCAACAGGATGGGTGCCAAACATTGAAATCGTTTTGCCCAAAACGATATCCGGAATTGACACAAATGTGTATGCAGCGGGCGCCATTGGCCCCGGTCTTGGAATAGACACGAATAGCATTCTGCGTAAAACCGATATTTTCACGGTTAACTACATCAGTGAAAAGAAACACAGACTTAGCGTGAACATGGCGACTTCTGCAGAGGATATTGAAGTAGATACAACAGACTTCGAATTTGCCATTGACTACATGGCATATATACAAGACTGTGAAAAAGGGACCGTCTTCCGTATCACGGGTATCACCGGAGACGGCGACATCCAACATTCGGCGGTCGTTGATCCGGATGGATTTACCAACGCACTAACCAGGCTGGCTGAATTTAATACTTACGAAACAGACGCATATGTTTCTGCGATTGAATCACATACTTTTTATATCGCTCCTGGAGAAGCGGCTCTTAACGCCGGTAACACCACCATGTCACTGTGGCGGAAAGTTGGTCCAGCGGCACCTGAAGAACTGATTGAAGGCATCGAAGATCTGCAAATTAAATATGGCGTGGATACTGACAGTGATGATATCCCGAATCGATACCTGGATGCAGATGCCGTTATTGATTTCGACAATGTCCTGACTTTAAGAATTACAGTCACTTCAAATTCTCTCGAAGACGTGGGCGGAAACACCGCACCAACCCATGGCTGTACCGCAGGCATCCAGGATTGTCTGTCTGGTGAAACGTTCGACGGCCTGCTAAGGCGTACCTTCACTCAAACCATCAAGCTGAAAAACAGGGGATAGGAGATGAAGCCGTACAAAAATCCACAAAACCAATCTGGCGCCATTTTGATCATGACGTTGATCATCCTGCTGATTATTACGGTACTGGGCGCCTCGTCGGTTCAGGTGACAAGCCTACTGGAAAAAATGGCAAGAAACGCCACTGATACCAGCGTCGCTTTTCGCGCCGCTGAAGCGGCAATCATTGAGGCAGAACGCATAGTGGAAGATGAAACAGCACTTACTGCCTACCAGGCAAATACAGGTGGAAAATATGAAGTGCAAGCTGTTGGCGTCATACCGAGATGGACAGATGACGCTACCTGGGATGGGGTCAACTCAGTTGAAGTCGACTACAGCGATGGAGCAGCGAAACCACAATATATCATCGAATTTGAAAAATCGGTGTTATCAGATGAAGACCGTTTGAACATGGACAATGTCGGCGGTGAAACAGGGGCAGCCAGGACGCAAATGTTTCGAGTCACAGCACTGGGAATCGGAAAAACTGAGTCTGCGAAAGTCGTGCTGCAAAGCACCTACGGGAAGAAGTTCTAGTTTTTCCCAGACGAGGTCCTCATGCATAAAAATATACTCAAAACACTATACTCGAAAAGCCTGTTCGCTTTGCTTGCTATATCTGCAAATTGCTATGCAGCTCCCCCTGTCGGAACACCCCAGGGTGTCGATGATTTTTTTAACGTCGATGTCAACAGCAGCACTCCTCTAAACGTCATTGCTAACGACATTATTAATGGCTCGATTGCCCCAATCAAAGTTAGCGCTGTTTCAGGTATCGTCGCCGCTTCTCCCTGTGCAGCATGTGGCAACTGGACGGTGTTTGACGCGAACAATATCACCTTCCAGACAAATAACGAAGTAGGTGACGTAATCTTTTTCTACTATAATGACGACTCAATTGGTAGCACACTGTTTGGCACATGTGATGGATTTCCAGTTCCGGCTTCGACCCCTGATGATTCATGCGCTATCGTTACAGTGACGGTAACCTATATTGCCGATGTCCCTAATCTTTCGGTCAACAACAATGTTAACCCCGACGAAGATACAAGTGTCAATTTAGGAATCAATGCCTCCCTGAGTGACCTTGATGGTTCAGAAGTACTAACGATCTCCTTGAGCGGCCTTCCTCCAGGCGCCAAGATTACTGATGGTGTACTAAACTCTGTTTTTGCAGTGACCGACATTAGTGCCTGGAACCTCGCTAGCATCAGGGTTAAACCAGCGCTGAACGACAACACAGATTTCAACCTGACCGTAACAGCCACATCAACAACACCAAATGCAGATACCAAACAGGTAGTTGAATTGATTGCTGTAGTGGTTAATCCAGTAAATGATGCGCCCGTTGCGGTGGCAGATGCCTACAACCTGGATGAGGGGGCGACCCTGACAGCAACTGCCGGAATCACCGGTACCGGTGTACTAGGCAATGATTCCGACGTGGATGGCGATGCGCTTATCGTCACGATTGTTACCGGGCCTGCATTTGCAAGCTCGTTTACACTCGATCCAGACGGCGCCTTCAGCTACCAGCATGATGACACCGAAAACTTTGTCGATAGCTTTACCTACACCACCTCTGACGGCCTTATAACAACAGCCGTCACAACAGTCTCATTAACCATCAATCCTCTGAACGATAATACGGCCGTCGTGGCGGGTATTCTTGCCGGTTCCGTCACCGAAGGTGATGTAGGAGATCCACTGGTGACTGCCACGGGTAACGTTTCTATATCTGACGTGGATGTAGATGATAGCCCGGTCTTCAATGATGCAAGTGTTCTGGGTACTTACGGCGCAATCGATCTTGTAGCTGGCGCCTGGAGCTATACGCTTGACCAGCTTTCAGTGCAAACACTGGCCGAGGGCTTCATTGTGTTAGATACCCTGACCCTGACCGCGTCTGACGCGACAACCCAGGACATTGTGATCACCATTACCGGGACGAATGATGCACCTGTCGCGGCGGCAGATGCCTACAACCTGGATGAGGGAGCGACCCTGACAGCAACTGCCGGGATCGCCGGAACGGGTGTATTAGGCAATGATTCCGATGTGGATGGCGATGTGCTTATCGTCACACTTGTTACCGGGCCTGTATTCGCAAGCTCGTTTACACTCGACCCAGATGGCGCCTTCAGCTACCAGCATGATGACACCGAAACCTTTGTCGATAGCTTTACCTACACCACCTCTGACGGCCTTATAACGACCGCCGTCACAACAGTCTCATTAACCATCAATCATCTGAACGATAATACAGCCGTCGTGGCGGGTATTTTTGCCGGTTCCGTCACCGAAGGTGATGTAGGAGATCCACCGGTGACTGCCACGGGTAACGTTTCTATATCTGATGTGGATGTAGATGACAGCCCGGTCTTCAATGATGCAAGTGTTCTGGGTACTTACGGCTCAATCGATCTTGTAGCTGGTGCCTGGAGCTATACGCTTGACCAGTTTTCAGCGCAAATACTGGCCGAGGGCATCATTGTGTCAGATACCCTGACCCTGACCGCGTCTGACGCGACAACCCAGGACATTGTGATTACCATTACCGGCGCAAATGATGCGCCTGTCGCGTTGGCAGATGCCTACAACCTGGATGAGGGGGCGACCCTGACAGCCACTGTGGGCATCGCCGGTACCGGTGTACTAGGCAATGATTCCGATGTGGATGGCGATGTGCTTATCGTCACGATTGTTACCGGGCCTGCATTTGCAAGCTCGTTTACACTCGATCCAGACGGCAGCTTCAGCTACCAGCATGATGACACCGAAAACTTTGTCGATAGCTTTACCTACACCACCTCTGACGGCCTTATAACGACCGCTGCCACAACAGTCTCGTTGACCATCAATCTATTGGACGATAATGCACCTGTTGTAGCCGGTCTTTTGGCTGGTTCCGTCACCGAAGGTGATGTCGCTGACCCGCCAGTAATTGCCATAGGCAACATTTCCATTTCGGACCTGGACGCTGACGACAACCCCTTCTTTGCTGATTCCAGTATTCCCGGAAGCAATGGCACCCTTGACCTGGTGTCCGGTACCTGGAGTTACACGCTTGATCAAACAACAGTACAGTCACTGGATGCAGGTGATGTTGTTATAGATACTCTGATTCTCACGGCATCCGACGGCACAACACAGGACGTCGCCATTACCATCACAGGAACGAATGATGCACCGGTCATAAGCGACCAGAATGTAACAGTTAGCGAAAATCTTGATCAGGATGTACTTGTCACTAATCTTATCGTGAGCGATCCGGATGCCGATGATAGTTTCACGTACATTATTACAGGTGGACTAGGGTCACCCGCAGAATTCAAGGTAGAGAACAATGGTGAGTTACTGGTTGGCGATCATACACCTGATGTGGAATTACTAAATTTTGAAGCGACCCCAGCCTATAGCCTCACCATTCAGGTCACCGATAGCGGTGGGCTAACCGATACGGCGACTATCCTTGTTAATATCAGTGATGCTGCTGACGCACCGGGATCAACGCTCTGCGAAGAATTCGATGGGTTTGGTAATTCACTGGGTGTGCTTCCTGCCTACCTGGATCCAATCCGGAACTTTTACGCATTTACTCCCGCCACTCCTTGTCATCGAGTGATTAGCAACGCCGACGATTACTATATGGAGCAAGAAAAGAAACTGGTGGCGATATCCCTGATACCGGACCCACCGGATACTGTCCTGACCAATTATAGAAACTCACTAAATGACATACCGAAAAACTGGGATCAGGATAGTTCAACCCTTTATTTCACAGCAAAACAAAATGTCACCGCATTCTTCGCAACGATCGTTTTCGCAGATGAAGCCGGAACCCAGACGGAATCAGGTGAATTTGTTTATCAACCACCTGCATCTTTAAATTCTACAGATGATGGCATCGACAGTTTTGTATATCGAGTTTGCGATGATCCTGTTGACGAAAGTGAGAGTCGCTGTGCCTTCGGCGTCGTCTACGTGGATATTGAAAAGACGGCTGCTGCATCCGTCTCCGCCAATAACATAATCGCAAACTCCGAGGACCTTAGTCAGGGCCCTCTTGAGTTGCCTGTCCCGGCATTACCTAACGTTTTTGTTTTGCTGGATGACTCGGAGAGCATGTCTTCCGACATCCTCACATCAGAGAGTGAAGGATACTACGCGGTCGGCAATCAGACTAAAACCTATTTTCTGCCTGAAGATGGAAGCGGGAAGCCGAAGTACGCAGATAGTGAAAAGAACAATCCTGGCAACGGCTTGTGGAGACTACGTAACTCAGAATTTAACAAGGTATATTACAATCCGGGCGTTAGTTACTATCCATGGATTGGGGTAAATGACAAGGCCATTCAGTTTACCAACTCAGATCCGACGGGCGCAATTTCAAACCCGTATAAATCCGCAAGCGCAAAAATAAACCTGACTGCTACGCGGAACATGCCGAACCTGGACAAGAATGTATTTTTGGCGAAACACTACACCTGGACGGATATAGACGATTCCACCAATTGCCCGGGTAATGTTGTAGGGGTTGTGGATGGGACATCGCCTTTTACCGCACCTGGTGGCGTTTGCACCGAAGGTACGCTGGTGGAGATCAAACCGGTTACAGCGACTTATCCCAGGGGCACTAACCGAACGGACTGTGACAATCCGGCATTTTGCACCTACGCCGAAGAAATCCAGAACTTTGCGAATTTCTACAGCTATGCCAGAACCAGGCATTACACTGCAAAAAATTCACTGGGAGCGGTTGTTGCGGCGTCAGAAAATATGCGCATTGGTTTCGGTGCATTCGGTGGTAAGAACGACAATATCAACATAGAAGAAATGAATGAATCACCCCTGGCGGGCAACAAAGGGGATTTGTTGGAACATATTTATCGAAACAACGCATCGTCTCTTTCAACACCCATACGCGACAGCCTGGAGAGAACCGGTCGATACTTTGAGTGCCTGAATAGTCGAACAATCATTACTTCCGGTGCAACTTGCCCGGTACTGCCTGCACCGGAAGGAAACTGCCAGCAAAGTTTCGCCCTGGTTGTCACCGCCGGGTTCTGGAATGCAAGCGGTCCAAGTGATGATATTGCCAATGATGATGATGCCACATCCACAGACTTTGATGGTGGGCGCTATGCCGATTCAGCAAGCAAGACACTGGCGGATGTTGCGATGTTTTTCTATGAGCGTGACCTTCATCCAGGGCTCGTTGATGAAGTTCCGGTTACCCAGAAAGATGCGGATGGCGCACCATCATCCGCATTTGGCGGCACCAGTGAAACACCAACCATGCACCAGCATATGTCGACCTACGTCATCTCATTTGGCGTAAACGGGACAATTGGTATGAGTGATGTACCAGCAGACTATACCCAGAATTTCGTCTGGGGCGACGCCTTGACTGATGATGAAAAACTGAACGACCTCGTACACACAGCGGTGAATGGTCGTGGAGATTATCTGAACGCAAACAATCCTGAAGAACTGAAAACAGCACTGGAAAAAGCTTTCCAACAATTTGCGCAGGCTATTGGTACGGCGAGTGCCGTCAGTTTTAACTCACAGGAAGTACAGGCAAACACCCTGATCTTCCGGGCTTTCTACAATATTCGTGAGAATTCCGGTGATCTTATCGCCCAGAATATTAATCCCGATGGCACCCTGGGTTCCGAGGTGTGGAGCGCAGCTGAAGCGTTAGACCTCAAGACCTACGATAACAGGGAAATCCTGACCTTTGACAGCAGTGTCGTGAACGGGGCAGGTGGTATTCCCTTCCGGGCTGCCAGCCTGAGTTCGGAGCAGAAGCTCGCCCTGGAAGAGGATCCGCTGGACCTGATGGCAGAAGGATCACCTGCATTCAATGATCAAATCGCAAAACACGTTAACTATTTACGGGGTGATGCGTCTAATGAGAGACCCCAGGGTAATTTGCGGGAACGACCCGATGTAAAAGGCAGACTCGGCGATATCGTTAGCTCAACACCTGTATTTTACGGTGCACCGGATCGAGCTCGAAGAAATTCACCTCCTTACCCTCAGAGTGATCCGTATGAGATATTCAAGGCAGACAATGCTAATCGTCGTAACATGGTTTATGTATCATCCAACGATGGCATGCTACATGGCTTTGATGCCGATGACGGAGAGGAAATATTTGCCTATGTCCCTGATCATATTATTACAGGTGACTATAGCCAGAGAATAAAGCAGTTACTCAGTACAAATTATGCACATCGCTATTCAGTCGACCTTTCCAATGCGGTAAATGACGTATACCTGGATCCGGATTTGAGATCAGATTCCGTATCGGTCAGCAAGAAATGGACAACCATACTGATTGGTGGATATCGCGCGGGCGGCAAAGGGTATTTTGCACTGGACATCACGGATCCAGATGGTTTAACAGAAATAAACGCAAGTGAAGTTGTCATGTGGGAGTTCACGGACGAAGATGATGTACATCCGGTTGATGCGTCTGGAGTACCAGAGCTGGATGCCGCCGGTATCCCAATAAGTGACCTGGGTTATACCTATAGTCCGCCTATCATTGCGATGAGTAATTATAGCGACCCGGCTGACGACGAAAATGAGTGGATAGCCGCAATGGGAAATGGCTATAACAGCACGTCCGGTAAAGCTGTTTTGTATGTACTGTTTATTAGCAAAGGTACGGATGGTACCTGGTGCCATCCCGATAAACCAGGATGTGCGGCTGGAGAATATGACTTTATCAAGATCGAAACACCGGCTGTAAGTGCAACTGTTTCGAATGGCCTGGGCGTGCCAAGAGCGATCGACGTGGATGGTAACGGGACCATGGATATTGCCTACGCCGGGGATCGTTTCGGCAACCTGTATCGATTTGACCTCAGGGATCCTGACCCGGAAAAGTGGGATGCGACCCTGGTGTTTCAAGCAACTTATCATAACGCCGACACCTCGCTGGATGAGGCGCAGCCTATTACAACGAGACCATTGGTCGTGGTCCATCCAACAAAAGATACCGGGGCAAACTGTTATGCATTCAACGACCTGGAAGAAAAAGTCGACAACCTCTGTGGAGGTTACATCGTGGTATTCGCGACCGGTAGTTATATCTTCGATGGCGATGATACAGCGATGGAAATTCAAAGCATGTATGGCGTCTGGGATCGATTGGGCGCGGCTGTGATCGACAAGTCGGATCTCGTGCAACAGGAATACACGGCGATTTCCGGTGACAGCTCGGTGGGTGAAGCCCGAATTCTTTCGAACAATCCGGTTGATTACGATACCAGGTTTGGCTGGTACAACAATTTCGATTTTGCTTCAGCCGATGGCATGACTGACCCGGAATTTCCTGGAGAAAAAGCCATTCGCAATATCCAGATTCGTGGCGGTATTGTATTTGTGAATAGTGTTATACCGAAACCGGAAATGAGCTGTACGGCTGAAATGGGTGGCGCCGCCAATACATTCTGCCCTGCCACAGGATCACTATCTTGTATCACACTGGACGGTGTCTTCGATATCAATGGTGATGGCCTGATCAACTATGCAGATCTCACCGATGGTGGCGAGATAGTCGCGAGCACCTACTTCAAGGACTCTGTACCGACAGATTCAACCTTTATCGGTGGCGCCCGCGTTACCCAGCTGAGCGACCGTACCCTGGAAATTCGATTCACTGAAACCTCGGGTGGCAAGAATACCGGAAGAATTTCCTGGTCACGATTAAAGCGAAATTGATAGGAGCACTGAAATGATGAACAGGTTAAGCCGATCCCTACTACTTACAACGTTCCTGGCGGTATTCGCCGGGCCCACGTTTGCAGAAGTGCAGACGAGTGACTACACGCAGACCCGAATTGGCATGATTCACTCATTGGACCTGGCAAATAAAACTGCCGTGATCAGCGGTTACCGATATGGTTTCACTGGTGCGCAAGGGTGGGATTTGCCTTCGATAAAAATGTACAACACTGATTTTGGCGCCTTCGAGTTACTGAAAACAGGCATGAAGGTCCGGGTCACTTATCGCTTGTCAAAATCTTCCAGAATTGTCGTGGCAATGCGGCAGGTTGCTGACGACGCCAGGCTGGGTGTACCAGACGTCTTTGAATAGCTCTTTATTATAAGAACCGCTGAGGGCTCTTTATTTCAAGAACTGCTGAGGGCTTCTTAGCTTTCTCGAAGAAAAAAATGCATCGAGCATGACGAGAGCAACTAATACGAAACTGCTCAATACCGGTAGGACCAGGGATTGGATACCTTTCAGGGTGCTGACAAAATTATTCTGCGAATCGTAAAACTCGGTATAGATGAATAACATGCCGAGTCCCAGCACGAGAGATAACAATGCAATCAAACCGGACTGAAAAGCCGCGCTGGTTCTAGCACGTTCAACCTTCAATTTGATAATTTTCTGCATAACAAGATGTGAAAAATTGCTGGGCAGCCGTACCTGTGAACTGGCCGATGAAATCAGGCGATCAAGCTCATTTAGCGGCTTAATGTTCTCATCTCCGATAATGGTACTTTTATCTTTCATGCTGCACAATCACCCCTTCTTGTTTCAGGTTTCAGTTCTTCCAGGCTTAGTTTTAGCTTCTGTCTTACCCTGTGCAGGATACTCTTGATCGTTCCCTCTGGTTTTCCAATTATCTTGCTGATCTCTTCGATCGTCGTGTCCTGTAGATGGAACAGTGTAATGATTGAACGCTCATCTATTTTCAACTTGCTTATTTCACCATCAATTATCCGGCGTAGTCTATCATCATCAGATACGGCTTCAAGAGACCGATCTTCTGACTCAAAATCCTTTCCTGACTCATCAAGCGGCAGGCGTTTCTTGCGAAGTGAAGTTAATGCAGTTCTCCAGGCAATTCGATAAAGCCAGGTAGAAAATTTTGAATCAAAGCGGAACTTATCGAGATTAAAATATACTTTGACAAAAACATCCTGGCAAATTTCCTCTCGATCCTCGGTATGAGGGATCAAACGCCAGATAAATTTTGCCACTGCGTCCTGGTATCGGGCGATGAGAAACTCATAGGCACGCTGGTTTCCCTGGAGCACCTTCCTTATCAAATCCTGATCAGATTCAATCGATATCACAGAAAATCCGCCGCGTTTCGGTTTGTCATCATTACCCGCCATACTATCTATAAGACTGCAGCCCCAGGATTACGGTTGCATAAAAGACACAAAGAAATGTAAATAGAGTGTAAATAAAGTGCAAAAGAGTCAAAAGAAATGCAACCTGATTCAAACAGGCCACATCTAATGGAATAACACCCACTATTTTGGAGAAAACCATGCCTGGAGAACTCATTCCTATCATCATCGTACCCGGTTTTTTTATACTGATCGGATTTATCACCAAACTTATTTCTGACAATCGCGTACGAAGGGAACTGATCAAGAGTAACGCAGATACCGCAACAATCGAAAACCTGTTTCTACGCGCCCGTTCGGAAAATCCGGATGGCAGTCTTAAATGGGGGGTGGTGAGCGTCGCTATTGGAATAGCCATGATACTCATCGAATTCATCGATCTAGCTGGCGATCAGCCAATGACGTACGGCATCGTGTTTATTTTCGGTGGCGCGGCATTGCTGGGTTTTTACAAGATTAAGATGTTAAGAGGGGAAGAGGCGGTCTAATCAACTCTCGTCAACCCATGTCTCTTAAACCCATATCTCGTAAACCATGGTCCCGGCTAATCTGCATATGCGACAGCGTCTTGTCGGTGGTCTGCATCCGCCAACTGAGTAGCTGCTTCGCATAGGCCGCAACGAGCTTCGGATTCCCAGGCGCAATATTGTTCAACTCCTGGGGATCCTCCCTAAGGTCAAAAAGCAATTCGGGTAAATTCGCAAAATGAACATACTTGTAGTCATTATCACGGATCACGTTCAGGCAAGCCGCCTCCATGTCAATGGACAACGCATTTTCCGATTGGGAATGCCTGAAATCATATTCAAAATGAGCGCTTGTGCGCCAATCAGGTAGTTCTCCCCGGGTAAGCTGCTGTTTCAGTGAAAAACCATCGCATTGCCGTGGGATAACTTCACCGAGTAGATCCATGAGGGTCGGAAAAATATCAACATGCTCGGTAAATTCCTCACAAACCCCGGGTCGACAACCGGGAGAATGAATGATCAAGGGAATATGATAAGACTGGTCAAAGAATCCGGCTTTGCCATACATCCAATGGTCACCCATCTGTTCACCATGGTCAGAGGTGAATATGAAGATCGTATTTTCCCATTCCCCTGCTTTCTTCAGGAACCCTATCAATCGGCCCATATTGTCATCAACCTCACTCATCAAGCCGTAATAGCCAGCCTGCAGCTTTTGATGCTTCCTGATATCTTCATGGCTCTTGTTTCTGCCGGTCGCCAGATGTTCCGCCAACCAGGGATGCATAAACCCCTCCTGTTCGGAAGATTCATGGCGCACAGGCAGTGGCAGTTCATCCATTGGATAACGCTTATGGTAGGGCGCGGATGCGACCCATGGTGGATGGGGTGCCCGCAAGGAAAGGTGTATACACCAACCCCGGTCGCTGCCTTCAGGTTTATCAATGCATGCAGTGATATGATTGATCGCGCTGTCTGTCAGAAACCATGTATCCGTATGAGTCTTGTCGATAAGCAATGGCGTTGGTACATTCTCTTCTACAGCGTCAGGATCTCGCAGAGCATAGGTTGCTCCGTGAATTTCAGGTAGCTGGTATCCTTTTTCGCGGAGAAAATTTCTCCAGTCCGGGCATAACGTACCCATATCGATTAAGGGCCTGATGCCGGGAAGTATACCTTCATCATTCCTGAGTCCCGGATGGTCTTCCGGCACCCCTCTTGGATCCATCGAAGTGTGCGTATAGCCGAACAAAACAGGATCGTAGCCATTCTCCCGAAGCTCTTTCGCCCAATTGGTAAATCGATTATCCAGCGGTGTACCGTTAGTTCCAGAACGATGATTATGAAGATACAGTCCCGTATGCAGGCTCGCCCGGCTAGGCCCGCAAGGCACTACATTCGTGTAGTGCTTCTTGAAATGAACACTTTCTTTAGCCAGGGCATCCAGGTTGGGTGTCTGGATCACAGGATGATTCATGGCCGAAAGGCAGTCACCCCGCCATTGATCGGCGGTGATCAGCAGTACATTCAACTTATCGGACATGACTCATGCACCTGCGCGACCTTAAAAGTAGATTACCAGGAGCCTGGCCGGGAACAGAGAACCTAGGGTCTTCTCTCGAACGCATTGTTCGCTTCCTCCCATGCTCGCTGCAGAACAAATTCACGCGTTAATCCGATATCGATGATCATCTTCATCGGCTCATAATGTGCATCTTCAGTCAATTTGTCTGTCGCGATCGTCTCTTCAAGTGAAATACCATTTTCGGCAGCATCCTTACCGATGCTGGCGAGCTGACGTATAAACTTCTGAAACTGTTCAAGATTGCCCCTTTCAGTAATATTTCCATGGCCGGGTATCACCGTCAGAAAAGGAATTTCCAATATCCTGTCGATGGTATCGCCCCACTCCACCACCGAACCGCCTCCCTCAAGATCTATATTTGGATAATGCTGGAAGAAAAACAGATCCCCCGTGTGCAACGTCCTATCTTCTTCAAACAGTACGACCAGGTCACCATCAGTGTGTCCCCTCCCCGGATACATCAATTTCAGCGTCTTGTTGCCCATGGAAATGACCTTATCCGTAACAAAAGTTTCATTCGGCATTAACTCACTCGCCTCACCAGAAAAGTATTCCGAATCTGTTACTTTTAAATGATGCAGTGTCCGCTGAGTTGAAACGACGCGTGTACCAGCATCAAAAGCGGGGTTCCCATGGGTATGATCAAGATGATAATGGGTATTGATAATCAATGTGATGGGTTTACCGGTCAAAGCCATCGCTTCTTCCTTAATTCGATCTCCCTGGTATTTCAGGGTCATCGTATCGACGATGACCGTTCCCTCCATCGTGTCCAAAACAGCGACATTTCCACCCATGCCGTAGATCACATACAAGTCATTGGTGATCTGTTTTACCTCAAGCGCCCTGACCTGTGAGAAAACGAAACCAGCGAAGCCCACTACAATGACGACTACCGAAATTAACAACCACTGCCATGTGCGCATAAAATTAATCTCTAATTCATTAGTGCCGCCACTATACCCTCGTGATTCGTCGCTTTCCAGATGCCAGTTCTTCTTGCCACTAAAGACATAACCCATTAGAGTGCCTTGTCTTTTCAGACGACTCACAAGACCCGGATGTTCGAACAAAGAACCCTGCATGGCGCTTACTTTGCACTCTCGGCATACTTGTTCTGGGGAGTTGTACCAATATATTTCAAGTGGATTGATCATGTTTCACCCTGGGAGATCGTTTGCCATCGCGTGATCTGGTCTGTCGTATTACTGCTGGTGATCCTTTTCTTCAGCGGACAACTCGGCGCCTTGAAAGTCAATGCCAGTACGTTCAAGAGGCTGCTGCTAACTGCCACGTTGATATCTGTTAACTGGTTGGTTTTTATCTACGCTATCCTCAACAACAATATTGTTGAAACCAGCCTGGGCTATTTCATCAACCCACTGGTTAGCGTATTTTTAGGGGTGATATTCTTATCCGAAAGACTGAGGCCCCTGCAGTGGATAGCAGTCTTCATTGCTTCATCGGGCATCCTGTACCAGCTGATTTATTTTGGCGCCATCCCCTGGGTCGCACTATCGTTGGCGTTTAGTTTCGGATTTTACGGGCTGATGCGAAAGAACCTGAACTTACCTTCAATAGTAGGACTGACACTGGAGACCATCATTGTTCTACCTTTTGCGTTACTGGGCCTGTTCTGGTTATCGACTACCGGGGAACTGGGTTTCGGGGCGGTGGACAGACAAACGGATGGACTCCTGATGCTTGGGGGAGTCGTGACTTCTTTTCCGCTGCTGTGTTTCACCGCAGCTGTCACACGACTATCCCTGACTGCAACGGCGATGTTCCAGTACATTGCACCCAGCTTATCCCTTGTCATCGCCGTCGCGATGTATAACGAACCCTTCGGTGTGGATAGAATGATCACCTTTGCATGTATCTGGGTTGCCCTGATCATCTTCACCATGGAAACGCTCTATCATCACCGAAAAATTTCTTATTCTTGATCCAGGGCACACAAACTCTATCTTCTTTCGAATACCACTTGGCCGTTTACCATGGTCATGTCTACTTCCATTTCCAGCAATTCTCCAGCCGGGCGCTCAAAAATATTACGATCCAGAATAACAAGGTCCGCCAACTTGCCTACCTTGATAGATCCTTTGATATCACCGTCAAAAGTTGCCCGGGCACCGTTGATCGTATAGGCCTTAATCGCCTCCTCCAGTGAGATTTTTTCTTCAGGAAACCAGCCGCCTTCCGGCAATCCCATGGTGGTCGTTCTGTTCACGGCAGCATGCAGCAAATATTTCGGGTGATTATAGTATTCTGCCGCATTGGTCCCCGGCCAATCGGACGCAAACACAAGTGTGGCGCCGTTATTTAATAGCGACCTGAACGCATAGGCTCCCTTACTTCGTTCGCGTCCAATTCTCTCCTCCATCCATCTCATATCATCCGACAGGTGGTAAGGATTGACTTCAGCGATCACCCCGAGTTTCTTGAATCGACTGAAGTCCTGGGGCCTCACCACCTGACAGTGGATAACCCGAAACCCCTCCAGTGAACCGCCAAGGTCTCGTTGTAGTCTTTCATAAGTATCCAGCATCAGCGATACGCCGCGGGTACCAATTGCATGCACATTTGCCTTGAAGCCGCCGCGATGGGCTTCCTTGAGATAGCCGTACATCTTTTCCATGTTGGGCACCAGGTGTTCCGGATCATCACTCGTGTGGTGGCGATAACTGCCGTAATGATCAGGCTTGTCATCGTAGGCCTCGAAGAAGAGCGCCGAGTGGTTGCCCATTATGCCGTCGATATATCCTTTGTATGCGCCCCAGCGCAGATAGGCATCCTTCTCACCGGTCACTGGATGAGAACCCATCCTGATTCCCTTTGCATTAAATTCAGCGGCCCTTGCAAGATCAGCCCGCATCCAGATTCGCCCTGTTAGCTCACCTCTGTCCTGGAGTTCTATATAGACCTGTTCAAAACCGGCGGGGGTAATATCATGAACCTCAACAACACCATTTTCACGCATGCGTTTTAAGGCCGCCCTGGCTTCATTGAGCACCCTGTCATGAGATTTTTCCACGATCACGCCTTCGATCCTGGCGATGGCGGGTGAGCCTTTTCGAATCAGGCCGGTCACCTGGCCGTTTTCATCCAGGTCCATACCCGGCAAAGAAGCATCTAACAAACCCGCTAGCCGCAGAGCAGGTGTATTAGCCAGATACAATTCCGGGTTTCGTTCGAAGCTGTTGATAAAAACAGGATTCTCCTGGCTGATGGCGTCTATGCTGGTACGGGTTGGCTGCCATCTCGCTTGCAGATCATCGCTGTCCTTACCACTGGAACCGTCCTGCCAGGTCTCATAGGCCCCCCAGGAACCACCGGTTATCCACTCACCCGCCCCAACAATACCAATAACCCGCTGTAGCTCCAGTTTCAATTGAGCATCACTCGCCACCTTGAGCAGATTCACATCATTAATCTGCTCACCGGCCCGGTTGAAATGAGTATGCCCATCTATGAAACCAGGCACGAGCAGCCTGTCTCCCAATTCAATAACGATGGTTTTGTCTCGGATTAACCGGGAAACATTCTGTTGCTCATTCCCGAAATCGACTGCGATGATCCTTGACCCCCTGACAGCCACGCTGGACGCCCAGGGCATTGCATCTTCGGAGGTGTAAATACTGCCGTAAAAAACATAATCAGCCCCGTTTTCATCAACCGTGCCGTCGGGGATAGTGACATCCTTATCCCGGGAATCTGGCCCGTCGTTGCATGAAATCAGCAACAAACCAAGGCATAGGGTAATCAAGCGCATGCAATCGTTCATGGACAATCCTCAATAAAATTACCGTCAGTGAAAGTATAACAACCATCTACCTGATTTTTTCCCGGGCAATCCACTATGATGATTATTTCCACTTATTTGGATATCAGGTTAATGGCAGAGACTCAATTTGATCAAGATATTGCGCTGGTATCCATTGGCGATGGCCACTATCAAGTTAACATCAGTGAATCCTGGAACGTGATACTCGGCCCCAATGGTGGTTATATTGCAGCTATCATACTAAATGCCATGAAGACCCAACTGGGAAACGCACAAACTCGCTCTATCACTTTTCACTTTCTTTCCGCCTCGGTACCCGGCCCTGCTGAGCTCCATGTTAACGTTGAAAAGAAGGGGCGGACCCTGTCAACTTGTACCGCAAAGCTCCTCCAGGGCGATAAAACCATCGCCATGTCCATAGCAACATTTGGCTTTGCCCGTGAGAATCACACCTTCTGCGATCTCGAAATGACGCAAGTACGCGGTCCGGAGGACATCGATTTAACCAACAGGATGAACCCGGGTATGGCAGGGCACGTACCCTTTCGTGATCAATATGACCAACGGCTGGCGATTGGCCCGACTCCACCCGCTACTTCAGATCAAGGCAAAGTAGGCGGCTGGACCCGGTTCAGGGAAAACCGGCTATTTGATGACCTGGCCATCGTCGCCATTTCCGATTCCTGGTTCCCCGGATTAAGCGTAAAGGAATTACCGGAACCCACACATGCACCGACGGTCGATCATTCGGTGCATTTTTTGACTTCCGTTCCAATGGCATCAATCGGGATTGAGGATTTTTTACTCGTTGAATTTACAACCGGTGTTGCCCAGGAGGGCTATCTGGTTGAGGACGGCAATATCTGGGCTCCGGATGGCACACTCATCGCGCAGTCACGGCAACTGGCCATTCTTCTACCAAAATAGGCCATACCAAAAAGGGGACTATTTTTGTTGAGCCATCCTGGTTCGGAGTACCTCCCGGATTCGGGCGTGTTCACTTTCGTCCAGTGTAAATTTTGAAAACATATAAGCCCCCACCAGGTAACACAGCAAAGGCATCAGGCCATACAATGTGACCATTGACACTTGCACCGTCATTGTCTGGACCTCGTTCGGAACGAAACCGGCGAACTGCAGGACATATCCAGTGACAAATATCATGACGCCTGAAGCACTCTTGTACACAAAATTGAATGCGGCGAAATAAGATCCTTCTTTCCTTTCCCCCGTCATATATTCATCATAGTCGATGATATCGCTCTGAACTGACGGCGCAATTGTGCCACCGCAACCTGCAGCAAGACCAGCAAAGAAGGCGAGGATAAAGATGGTATAAACCCTGGCATCTCCCGCCTCAAGGAACGGCAGCATAAACATACCGCCGAAGGAGAATGCGGTCAGCAACATGGAGAAAATCCATAAGCGTATCTTTCCGAACTTCCTCGATAAGGGTAGCCACATCGGCACAGACAATGTCGACGGAATCATATAGGCAAGGATAATGGCAGGCGCCAGTGCCGGTGTACCCACAACATATTGAGCAACATAGAGTGTCAGTATGCCAATCACGGCGCTACCGATGTGTTCGATAAAAGAGACGATCAGCACAAGACGGGCATGACGATTCTGCCACACGTCTCTAAATGCACCGTATGGACTTTGAATTGCGCGGCCCTGGAAGTCTGGCCTTTCTCTTAGCTTGACGACAGCAAATACAATTAAGCCCGCGGTAACAACCGCAGCGAATACGCTCAATTCAAATGCAGTTAACCGGACAGCCGCATCACTTTTACTTTCCGCATTGATGAGCAGCTGCATACTCACCAGGGCGATGATTGAACCTATCGTATAGGATGCATGGCGCAGTCCATAGAGCCTGCTGCGCTCGTGATAATTGGGGGTCAATTCGGCACCAAGTGACATATGCGGAACGATAAATATGGTCATCGCGGAATAGAAACCGATCACACCAAGCGCCATCCACGCAACCAGCCAGTTTCCTGAAAGTGATACCGGCGGAGAGAAGACCATCACAAAGGTCACTGATATCGGCAGGATACTAGCCAACAGCCAAATCCGCCGCCTGCCCAGCGGATGCCGGGTCTTATCACTAAGGTAACCAACGAGTGGATCCGAGACCGCGTCCCAGACACGTGACAAACCAAAGATCGTACCCATTACTGCTGGAGCAATGAGCAGGACATCGGTAGAAAATTTCATAACATAGAGGTTGATGAGCAGATACATATAGCCAACGCCCACTGTGGGTGTGCCGTACGCACCTATCACTCCCCAGCTTAATCGGTCGTTTTCCGCCTGGAGTACATCTGTTGAAATATCTGTCATCTGGCCTCTATTGACCAATATAACCGGTCTAAGTTTTCAAAACTACCCGACAGACCTGATCTTGAACACTATCCATTTCAAAAACCCGGCGATTTCCGCTATTCTATGCGCCGCTTACAGGTGTGCTGGTGTCCAACTCTCCTAATGGCACGCCTAACAGAACATGGAGTATCAACAAATGACGATGCAGAAAACCCCGCTTCTTATGTCCAGAATCCTGGGCCGAGGCGCAAAACTCGACCCCAATGAAGAAATAGTGACATTGCTTGAAAACGGCACTCACCGGCAAACATTAAAAACCACCTGGGACCGTGCAAACCAGTTGGCAGGTGCACTGAAAGATCATGGCATCAAAGTCGGGGATCGCGTTGCCAGCTTTATGTGGAATAACTACAGGCACCTCGAACTTTATCAAGCCGTGCCGTCCATGGGCGCCGTGCTGCACACATTGAATGTACGGCTCAGCCCCACTGACCTCGAGTACATTATTAACCATGCCGAGGATCGGGTTATATTTATAGATGAAGATCTGCTGCCGCTGCTTGAACCGCTAAAAGACAAGATCCCCAGTGTTGAGCTGCTGATTATTTGCAGGCACGGGGAAGGCGGGGAAACTGCCTTCCCCAATACCGTCGATTATGAAAATTTTATCAAGGGTTTCGAGACGACATTCGACTGGCCCGAAATCGATGAACATTCTCCCATGGGGCTCTGCTATACAAGTGGTACCACCGGAAAACCCAAGGGCGTGATGTACACCAACCGCTCCACCTATCTCCACACTCTCACCCAGGCAATGACAGACTCAATGAATCTCTCTGCACTCGATGCAGTCTGCAGCATCGTGCCCATGTTTCACGCCATGGGATGGGGATTGCCGTTCACCGCATCGATGCTTGGCTGCAAACAGGTGATGCCGCATCGATTCATGGTCCCGCAAAAACTACTCGATTTGATGGTGGAAGAAGAAGTCACCATTTCTGCAGGCGTTCCCACAATCTGGCAGGGCATAAGAAGCATTTTGGAAGAGCATCCTGACAAGTATGATATGTCAAAATTTTCACGCCTGACCTGCGGCGGTTCTGCCCCCCCTGTCGCCATGATGCGCTGGTATTGGGAAACTCACGGAATTGAAATGGTCCAGGGCTGGGGAATGACCGAAACCAATCCGCTGGGAACATTATCAAGAAAGGTTGCCAAGCGCTCACACCTCCGGCTGACCGAAGATCAACAATTTGAAAATATTGCCAAGGCAGGTTTACTCATGCCGGGCCTTGAAATAGAGATAGTTGATGAAAACTGGAAACCACAACCGCACGATGGGGAGTCAGTCGGTGAACTACTCATTCGTGGACCCTGGGTCTGTTCAGAATACTACAATGATCCGCAACCAGAAAAATTTCATGACGGCTGGTTGGTCACGGGAGATGTCGCCAAGATTGATCCTGAACAGTATTTAATCATTACTGATCGCTCTAAAGATCTGATCAAATCCGGTGGCGAATGGATCTCCTCCGTCGACCTGGAAAATCATATCATTTCACTTGACGGCGTTAACCAGGCCGCAGTGGTAGCACAACCACATCCAAAATGGGACGAAAGACCGGTGGCAATGGTTATTCTGGTGGAAGGATCAAATGTCACCAAAGAGCTTATCCTTGAGCATTGTGCAGAAATATTTGCTAAGTGGCAGTTACCGGATGATGTGATTTTCGTGAAAGAAATACCCCTGACCTCAACCGGCAAGATTGATAAAAAAACAATCCGTTCACAGCTGGTCGAGCAGAATTACAAGTTGCCGGATCTCCGGACTGCATAGTTCTGGCGCCGCCTGTTTCATTAAATCTACCCGGGGATAGACACTGCCCCGGGGCAAGCGGATTCATGGGGCAATTATCGTTTCACCTGGGCTAAGGAAAGCGGTGAAATAACGATCCGCCCTACACCAGCAGCCTGTATGGAGAGCCAAGAAGCGTTCTCACCTCCGAGAGAAACGCGGCTGCAGGTGCGCCATCCATGGCGCGGTGATCCCAGGTGAGGGACAGGTTCATTTTCCTGGTTTTAACCGGGTGATCGCCGTCCCATTCCACACCGTCAAACAACCGGTTAACACCTAAAATGCCCGTCTGGGGTTCATTGAGAATGGGCGTGAATGAATCAACTCCATACATTCCCAGTGAACTGACAGTAAACGTTCCACCCGCATAGTCATCAAGACTCAACAGACCTTGCCTTGCTGCCACTGCCAGCCGTGCGCTCTCCAGGGCAATATCCTTCAAACTCAGGTTGTCGACATGACGAATGACAGGCACAACCAGGCCATCTTCCAAAGCGACGGCAATACCAATGTGATATTCACCTGGCAGGGTAATCTCTTCGCCTGCAAAAATGCTATTCATACGAGTATGTTTTTGCAGCGCTTTTGCGACCGCCTTCACCACCAGATCAGTGTAGGTTGGGCGTATGTTCTCCGCCTTCCACTCAGTGATAAGCTGTTCACGCATTCTGACGCACTCGTCCATGATAACTTCCATGTCCATTGTCAACTGCGCACTGGTTTGCAAGCTTGAATGCATCCGCCGGGCAATGGTTCTACGCATGCCTTTCACGGGAATGGACTCACTTCCTGTGGTGGTTTTTCCTGGTGTTGCCGCGGCGTCTTCCAGATCTGCTTCAACAATCCTGCCTCCCGGACCGCTACCTTTGACCAGCTTCAGATCTATCCCCCGGTCCCTGGCAATCCTTCGGGCAAGGGGTGATGCTTTCAGGACACCATGCCCTGCTACAACACGGCTTGCTGAGCTGATATCTTCTGAGGTTATTCTGCCCCCTGGCCCCGTTCCCGGGACCTGTTCAACATCAACGCCAAGTTCACGAGCAAGGCGCCTTGCCGCGGGAGAAGACTTGAATTTACGATTCGCCATCGCTTGTTCGGCCAGTGGTTCTGGTTCACTTTCCTGGACGCTCGGTCCGGCTTGCTCTCTTTTTGTGACATCAGCTGCAGTCAACTCGTCCTGCGGAAAATCCTCACCCGGTTCAAAAATGTAGCCAACAACATCACCCGGCTCCATCATCACACCCACTTCCGCCAGCTGTTTGACGATACCTGTCGCTTCCGCGTCTACATCCAGATTCACCTTTTCTGTTTCCAGGGCGTAGAGCATATCTCCCTTATTGACGAGTGCCCCGTCTGGAACATACCACTCCGACACCATTCCTTCCGTCATGGTCATACCTACTTTGACCAGGTATATCTCTTTTGGCATTAACCTGACTCCACTTATAACTCACCAACGAAGGCGCCACAATCAGCGGCGAACCTCATGGACTTGTTTATATCAATCACAAAAGGCCCCGCCCTGGACACTTTCATTCTAAATTTCTGGCCTGCCTTAACGACCCTCTCCCGCTCACCATCGAGAGCAATGACACAGGGTCCATCAAGCTCAACATATTCACCAAAATCAACGGCTTCAGCCGACGCAACTTTAATCTGCTGATACAAGCCAGGTGCGATGGGGGCATTTACTGTCCTTTTGCCTCTACCCAACTTCAAAAAAAGCCCACCTCGATCTTGTTCTGCTAACGGATGCACCAGGCCGCCCAGCGCGGTCATACCTACTGCCGCAGGTATCGCCCTGGTCAACAATGCGAACCGCAATGATTCTCCATCAAGAATTGCTCGCGCACCAACGAACTGCTCATCCGTTACAACTGCATCAATCAAAGCGATGTCCGGCGACTCGCCTTCAATTTCGATATCGATTATTTTGACCTGCTCAATCACCCTTTCCAATGGCACAATCCCGGTAGCGATTAAACCAAGTGCTGCCCCGGCAATCGTTGCCTCGGCAAAACGGGGAAACACATTATTCGTACCCGTTGACAAGGGTAGCAAAACGGCCTCGCGCCAACCCTTCACAAACACCCTGTTGGTACCATCCCCACCCAATATCAGGGTTGCAATGCAACCCGCCTGCTTTAGCTGCTTTGCAGCATGTTCGGTGTCCAGCGCTGTTGCTGTTCTTGGACCCGGGATTCTTTTCGATTCAAACGCGCCTTGCAATTCTTCAAGCGCACTACCGGTGATGTTGTGCGAATCATCCATATAGCAGAAGGAATTTGCACCTGCATTAATCGCACCTACCAGTGCCCGCCTGACGATGGCTCCCTTCTCCCGGTTATCAATTACAGAGGCCCTGGCGACCAATCTTCGAACATCCTTCCCGGAGGATGGGTTGACGACAATACCAATGGGTGGCTGTTGCATGGAAAAAGTTATATTTCCAGCGTTTTCCGAACTTCAGCAACGATTGTGTCTGAATCTGGTACGTAGGCCTTCTCCAAAACCGGACTGAACGGGACAGGTGAAAAGGGCGCGCCGACCCTGGCGACGGGTGCATCAAGGTAGTCGAAAGCCAATTCCTGAATCTGCGCTACGATCTCGCCACCAATTCCACCAAAACGTACAGCCTCATGCACAACAAGTCCCCGGTGGGTTTTCATAATCGAATTAATCACCGTCTCGGTATCGAAGGGCTGGATACTCCTGACATCAATGACTTCTACATCCAGACCAAACTCAGCCAGTTTCTCGGCAGCAACTAACGCTTCATTTACCATACGGCTCAATGCCACAATCGTGTAGTTGGTTCCCTTCCGAACAATATTCGCCTTGCCAATAGGTACCTCGTAAGGTTCCTCCGGCACTTCGCCCTGCAGAGCCAGGCTCGCCTTGTTAAGGACGACAAAGACGGGATTATCATCACGTGCTGCGGCAATAATAAGCCCCTTCACATCATAGGCATTGGACGGCATCACCACTTTAATACCGGGCAGATGGGCAAGCCAGACTTCGAGATTCTGTGAATGCTGGGCAGCCATATTCAAGCCCGCTCCTGCCATGGTCAACACGGTTACCGGCAGGGTCGCCGAACCTCCGAACATATATCGCATCTTTGCCATTTGATTTGCTATTTCATCCATACACTCACCCATGAAGTCCATAAACATAATATCGAGTATCGGCCGGCATCCCGTTATCGAGGCGCCGATACCCAGGCCGACAATTCCCTTCTCGGATATTGGCGTATCGATAACACGACACTCCCCGAATTCTTTCAGCAGCCCGCGGTAGCTTCCAAATACACCGCCCGCCTGGGCGACATCTTCACCCATCAGGAACGCGGTTTCCTGTTCCTGCAGGACCTGGCTTACTGCTTCGGTAATCGCAGCCACATAGGGGAGTTTTCTCGGCGCTTGTTTCAAAACTTCAGACATTTTATTCTCCTTTATGTCGTGCTGTAGAATGTCGTGCTATAGACATCTTCAAGCAGTTCGGATGTATTCGGAAAGGGTGAGTCTTCTGCAAACTTTATCGCCGACTCGATCTCGGCATTGATTTTACTGTAGATATTTGAAATCTTTTTCCCGGTAAGCAATCCCATCTCAACAAGTCTCTCCTCGAATAATCGAATAGGATCACGCTTCTTCCATTTTTCAAGTTCCTCATCCGTTCGATAAGTCAAACCCATGCCCCTGATGCCCACATGGTCATAGTATCGGTAGGTTTTACACTCCATAAGCGTTGGTCCCGCCCCCTTCCTGGCTCGTTGAATTGCCGCACCGGCTACTTCATACACTGCCATCACATCCATGCCGTCAACGACCACGCCCGGCATGCCATAACCCGCTGCCCGATCCGCGACATCAACAATTGCCTGGTGATTTGCCTGGGCAGTATATTCACCGTAACCGTTGTTTTCACAGATAAAAATACAGGGTAGCTTGTACAGGGCTGCCATATTGGCAGCCTCGTGGACACTGCCTTCGTTGGAGGCGCCATCGCCAAAGAAGGCAATGGTCACATTATCCGTGTTTCTGAATTTATTGGAGAATGCGGCACCTATCGCGATGGGCGGACCAGCCCCGACTATACCGTTGGCTCCCAGCATCCCGAGTTCCATATTCGATATATGCATACTGCCGCCCTTACCCTTGCAATACCCCGTTACCCGGCCATAGAGTTCGGCGAACATACGATCGAATTCACCGCCCTTGGCGATGAGATGCCCATGTCCCCGGTGGGTACTGGTAATCTGGTCGCTTGCCGATAGATGCTGCATGACACCGGAAGCTATCGCTTCCTGTCCAACATACAGGTGCAATGCACCGGGGATTTTACCTTCCTCCATCAATCGGCCGGCTTCCTCCTCAAAACGGCGAATACGAACCATTTGCAAATACATGTTCTGTAGAACTTTGTTACCAGGTTGTTTAGCCACAAAATGTTCCTCATGATTTTATAAAAAAGATTTACTTGATCGATCTAAAAATTGACGACAACAGAAAAATTGCAGAACTTGGAAAACCTGAAGATAACACGACCTGCTCGATTTGTTGAACCCTGAATTCAGGCATCTTTGATCTGTGTCAGGTAAGCAACTGACCAGGGAGATCCATTATTTACAAGGCGAATCTTGCGACGATGCAATCCCTGGTAGATCATCTTCTTGAAGACTGTTGTCGTGGTGCCTGCGGCGTCACGTTGAAGCGGGCAACAGCTAGTTGGTCGGCCGTACAGCAATATAGACGGGAAGTAGAGGGCCCTGGCCGTTATGACAACTGCCAGTGACACCTGCCCGAAGCCTGACCAATTCATTTAGTGGAATCAGACCAGGCGACAGTCTGCCGTTTATGATTGCCCAGGTCACAGGCGCTTTTTTAGCGACACTCCTGCCAGGTGGGTTGATTCAACCAGCGCGAATCGCAAGGTAACTCAATTCAGGTTGCCTGTTCGACAGCCTTCAGGAAGTATTTTATCCACGAGCTCTTTTTCCCTGATCCGGGATTCTCAAAAGCAGCATAGTCCTTTTTAACATGCCCTTTCTCAAAGTACTTCAGGGGGCCGGCTTTACCACTGGCAATAAGTCTGGCCACCTCCGGCTCAGGAAGTTTGAATGCGAGCCCTGCTGGAGACCATGAGGCACAAATAACCTCATCGGCATAAAGTGCAGCGCCATTAAAGAAGTGCTTCACCTCTAATTTTGCAGAAACTTTATCCTCAATATCCAGATCAGATATCATCCGGCTTAGTTTTTCCAGATAGATTTTAGCCATGGGTTTTCAACCCGACTCGCTGACCAGGTTTCATCCACTTGTCAGGCATCTTCAGGGGCACCTTTCTCGAACTGCAGAACACCCTCAGGCATCACTTCCCATCGCGCCCTGGAACCAACATAGATGTGCCTGCCGATCTCGATTTCCGGATCGTCATTCAAACAACCTAATGTGATGCCATGAACAGCACCATCAAAAGTCCCGCAAAGTGTGGAGCCACATCTGCTGCAAAACTGCAGTCCGAATCCGTGCTTACCCACGTAGGATGTCAGTAGATTTTCGCCAGCGCACCATTTGAATTGCCGAGGTTCAACCAGTGCATAAGCTGACGCTTGTGCGCTAAATGCCTTACGGCATCGGGAACAATGGCAAGACCTTGCATCATGCAGTTTGCCATCAATCTGGTATTTCACCTTACCGCAAAAACATTCGCCCGTTATGGTCATTCCAGTCTCCATGATACCCGGTCGCAACGCGAGATTATCCTCCGTTTCCTTATGACCCTTTACTGAACTCTCAGACCAGTCGTATGAGCATCTTCTCATCTCTGAACTCAATGACATCACCGGTAACAATCTTTCTTCTTTTTCTGGTTTCGATTTTTCCATTGACTAAAACCTGACCATCAGCGACTAACGCTTTCGCCTCCCCGCCACTGGAAACAATGCCCTCGAACTTCAGAATTTTGTAGAGTTCAACCGGTTCCTTTACAATTTGCACTTCTCTCATTTAGAGACTGCTCTTCTTGTCGCTTCGATAGAAGACGTTATTAAACCAAACCAAAAGGCAACCAGGATCACCATGCCAAGGACCGAGGAAATGGTGAATTTCAGGTCCCGGCTTTGCGACATCAAATAAAACACAATGCCGACCGTGAGAGCCCGAGAAAGACGACAACAGGCAGGGATAATATAGCGATGATAAGAGCAGACTGAGCGAGTTCCATCGCCACATATTAGTTAATTTTATGCACAAAAAGTACCCATCTGTTTCTTGCAAGGGTGTAGTGCAATCCGGACTGACTCCCCGAATTTGCCTGGATGATTTGCCTGGATGATGTGCCTGGATGATTTGCCTGGAAAGACAGCAATAACGATTGCACTGATGATAGGCACATTTTTGCCGGACCTCCTGCTAACATGGCAGATTTAGCCAGAGAGTACCTGGATATCTCTTCTTCATGTTAGTGAGCATCTCTCCTTGAACGCAACAGATTACTTTCCAGGCGGAGGTTTTTGACGTGGCAGCAAGTGGTATAAGCAAAGAAGTCCCGATAATCAGCTATCCGGACCACAATTCACGGATAGATGTGGTGACCGACGAGGAACCACTCGAAATCTGGGTTGCTTACAAGGACAACAAGGAAGAATTTGTGGAACTCTCCCTGTCGATAACCATGCGCACACCGGGTGACGACGAGGCACTGGTAACAGGATTCCTCTTCTCTGAAGGTATCATCCGCTCACGCGAGGATATCGAGGGTATCGAATTATTCGGCCCCCTTACCCAACCCTATTCACTACAGAATCAGATAAAGGTATCCCTGAAGTCAGGCGAGAGAATGGCAGAAAAAAATTTCCAGCGCTATTTTTATTCCAACAGTAGTTGCGGCGTCTGCGGCAAGGCATCCATCCAGGCACTGGAGATGTTGCATCAGCCCAACATTGAAAAGACAGGCTTTACAATCCACGATCAAACGTTAAGACAGTTACCGGGACAATTACACTTGCCGCAACCAGAATTTGAGAAAACCGGCGGCTTGCATGGTGTTGCGCTCGTCAACCGGCATGGAGAAATCCTGCTCACCAGGGAAGATATCGGTCGGCACAATGCGATGGATAAACTCATCGGCCAATTGATCATGGAAGACTCGATGGAAATGAACGATAAAATGATATTGGTGAGCGGTCGCGCCAGTTTCGAACTGGTCCAGAAAGCGCTGATTGCAGACATTCCCTGCTTTGCCTCAATTGGCGCACCCTCATCAGCCGCCGTGGATCTGGCCAACACATTTGGACTCACGTTAATTGGTTTCCTGAAAGAGAATAATTACAATATCTACAATAGTGCTTTCAGGGTTGTTGATTGAATCGGTTGCTAGCCGTCCTTCAAGGTAATAAACATTATGTCGAAAAACCTGAGTAAATTATCCGGTCGCAAAGGCCTGAAAGATAATCTCTTCGAGCAGGTCAAATGCGCAACCGGCCCTGACAATATCGCAACCCTGGCAGATCACTATCTCGTCGGCAAGAGCACCATCTCTGGCAGCCGGACATTCTATGATTTCCTGGATTTGCAGCAACTCAGCGATAAGCAGCCAGATCAACACCAGCCGGATATAAAAGCCAGGGTCTGCCTCGGTACCTCGTGCATGTGTTCGGGTGATCCTGCCGGGATCAAAACAAACCTGGAAGCCACCCTGGGCCCGGGTGCAGTTGGTTCCGCGGTCTGTCTCGGGCACTGCTATCACGCCGACTCTTTCCAGTATCTCGGCCGGAATTACTCTGGCGGTCAATTGATGGATGAGCTTACTTTACGAAATCTCGCCGCACAGGATAAAGATGAAAAGCAATCCTCAGTGGAAGATTTCAACGTCCGATGCATCAGCAACACCTGTATTCTCACAGACCAGGATTTTTCCAGCCTCGAACATTTCGAATCTGCGCTACAAGACCTGCTTAAGCATTCGAGAATCGACATCCTGGCGTCCATCAAGGCATCTTGACTGCGCCGGGCGCGGCGGTGCCGGTTTCCCGGCAGGCATCAAATGGGAGTCTTGCATGAACGCAGAGGGCGAGACTAAATACATCGTCTGCAATGCCGATGAAGGTGATCCAGGCGCCTTTTCGGATCGCTATCTAATGGAAACACAACCACTAAGGGTCATCTACGGCATGCTGGTTGCGGGTTGGCTTGCCAGGGCAGAGGAAGCCGTTGTGTATATCCGTGCAGAATACCCACAATCCGTCGCCAGGATCAGGCAGACCATCAACCGGCTTAAAGAGCGTGAACTGCTGGGCAACAATATTCTTGGCACAGGGTTGGCGTTCGACATGATTGTGATTGAAGGGGCCGGTTCCTACATCTGCGGCGAAGAGACCGCCCTGATCGCATCCATCGAAGGACGCAGACCGGAGGTCGACGTAAGGCCTCCATTCCCCACAGTGGAAGGACTGTACAAGAAACCGACAATTTTGAACAATGTAGAAACTTTTGCGGCCATCCAGCGCATCCTGGAATTGGGGGGTGAAACCTACGCAAAATTGGGCAGCGGAAGATCCACGGGCACCAAACTTTTATCCCTGGATGCCGGTTTTAATCGGCCAGGAATCGTCGAAGTGGAAATGGGTATGCCTTTAAGGAAACTCATCGACGAAGTGGCTGCAGGATTCAAACAACCCGTTAAGGCTATTCATATTGGCGGTCCCCTTGGCGGGCTCGTGCCGAAATCGACATTCGATAAACTCAAGATTGATTTTGAATCCTTTGCCGAAGCAGGATTCCTGCTCGGACATGCCGGTATTGTTTGTATTCCCGCGACCTTCCCCATCATCAAGTACCTGCAACATCTGTTTGAATTCACCCGGGATGAAAGTTGTGGCAAATGTTTTCCCTGCCGACTGGGATCGATCCGGGGATATGAAATGATTGCTGCCGCTGCCGGGGGTGAAAAGTTAATCGACAGGACTTTGTTTGATGACCTGCTTGAAACGATGGAACTGGCATCTTTATGTGCACTAGGGGGCGGCTTACCCCTACCCGTCAAAAATGCACTTCATTATTTTGCTGATGAACTTAAAGAATACTTCTGGTCCAGTAACACGATTCCTGTGAGGTCACTATGACCAGCAAAGCATTAACCAGCGAGGCACAGACCAACAGAGGTCTCACCAGTAAAAACCTGTTCGCCCGGCTGGACGGGAAGGCGCTGGCGATCCAGCCCGGCGAAACCATCTTAGCGTTTACCCGCCGTCATCAACTCGGAAATCGAATTCCTACATTGTGTGACGATCCCCGGCTCGCACCATTTGGCGCCTGTCGGGTATGTTCAGTTGAAGTTGTAACAGGTGAAGCAGGCAAGATTAAAACAGTTGCGTCCTGTCATACTCTGGTCGAGGAGGGAATGCAGGTTTATACCAGTAGTGAAAGCATCAGAAGGCTTCGCAGGAATATTGTCGAACTGGTCTTGACCGATCACCCGCTTGATTGCCTCACCTGCGAGGTTAACGGTAACTGTGAACTTCAGGATGTCGCTGCGTCAGTTGGTATCAGGGAAGTGCGCTACTGGCAACCTTCGACCCACCTGGACCGCGACAAAGACGAAAGCCACCCTTTACATGCGAATGGATCTGGCGAAATGTATCAATTGTTCGCGCTGCGTACGGGCCTGTGATGAAATTCAGGGCCAGTTTGTTTTATCGATGGCCGGCAGAGGTTTTGATTCCCGAATTATCAAAGACAATGACCTGCTCTTCGGCGACAGTTCCTGTGTGTCCTGTGGAGCCTGCGCTGATACTTGTCCAACGGCCGCCATCAGCGATGTTTTCCAGTCAAAATCAAACCAGGCAGATGAGATTGTACGCACCGTATGTTCCTACTGTGGCGTCGGCTGCAATCTGGAAGTCTCGGTCAAAAACAATAAAGTTCTCTCCATCGGCGCCCCACGAGATGCGGAAGTCAACCGGGGTCATACCTGCCTTAAGGGTCGTTACGCATTCCGGTTTTATAATCACCCGGACCGGTTGCGCTCTCCCTTGATTAGAAGAAATGGTAAATTCGAGGAAGTCAGTTGGGACGAGGCTTACGATTTTATTGCCAGCCGTTTGTTACAAATCAAAAAAGATTCAGTACCAGATGCAATAGCCGGCATTTCATCAGCACGGTGCACCAACGAAGAAAATTTCCTGATGCAGAAATTTATCCGCGCGGTGTGTGGCACGAATAATATTGATTGTTGCGCACGAGTCTGTCATTCACCTACCGCCTTCGGGATGCAACAGAGTTTTGGTACTGGCGCGGCTACAAATTCCATTGCAGACCTCGAATTAACCGATCTGATCATGGTGACAGGCGCAAATCCAACTTCTGCCCATCCAGTGACCGGCGCCAGGATAAAGCAACTTGCCATGCAGGGTAAAACCTTGATCGTCCTTGATCCCATCGTCACTGAATTAGCCAGAATGGCGGATTATCATTTGCAATTACGGCCGGGTACCAACGTCGCGGTACTCAATGCGATGCTGCACTACATTGTCAAGCATCAACTTATTGATCGGCAATTTATCGACGAGCGCTGCGTCGGGCACGACGACTTCATCGAGAAGATTCTTGAACTTGATGCAGAGGCCATGTGTAACATTGCTGGCATTGATGCCTCACTGGTGGAAGCGGCTGCAATCGCCTACGCCTCTGCAAATAGCGCCATGTCCTTCCACGGCCTTGGTGTCACGGAACACAGCCAGGGTTCCAAAACAGTTATGCTGATTGCAAACCTTGCCATGATAACGGGAAATATTGGCAGGCCCGGTGTAGGAGTGAACCCCCTACGCGGCCAGAACAATGTCCAGGGTGCGGCGGATATGGGTTGTCAGCCCCACCAGGGCGCGGGCTATCTGCCTGTGTCTGACCCGGTTAACCTTCAGTACTATGAAAAGAAATATGGCGTTCAATCACCTGTCGTGCCCGGACTGAAGATACCGCAGATGTTTGATGCCGCAAAAAGCGGAGACTTAAAAGCACTCTTGATACTAGGTGAAGACGTCGCCCAGACTGACCCAAATACCAAACATGTGATCGAGGCACTCAAAAATCTCGAGCTGTTGGTCGTACAGGAAATATTCTTTTCCGAAACGGCAAAGTTTGCCCATGTGGTACTACCAGGCACTTCCTTCCTCGAAAAGAGCGGAACCTTCACCAATGGAGAACGACGTGTACAGAGAGTGCAGGCGGCTGTCCCTCCCCTGCCGGGCACGAAGGTAGATGGCCAGATAATAGTGGATATGATGAACCGCATGGGATACCAACAACCCGACTATGACGCGGCGGGTGTGCTGAAGGAAATTGCCGATGTCGTACCGTTTTTTGCTGGTGCAACCTGGGAAAATCTATCAGATAACGGCAAACAGTGGCCGATTCTTGAAGGCGGTCTTGACACACCTATTCTTCACCAGGATGGATTCAAAGGGGGTAAGGGAAAGTTCCACTATTTTGACTGGAAGGAATCAAATGAACTGGAAGACAACAGCGGCGAGTTTCCCCTGATTCTCACTTCCAGCCGCGTCTTGCAACACTACAACGCGTCGACCATGACAAGAAGAACAGCTAACGGGGAAATTGTCACTGAAGATATACTGCTGATCAATGCACGTGACGCCAGGGACAAGGGTATACAATCTGGCGACGCCGCAAAACTCTACTCAAAACGGGGAGAAGTTTTTCTTACCGCCGAAATTTCGGAAAAGGTAAAACCGGGTATTGTTTTCACTACCTTTCATTTTCCAGAACAGGTGGTTAACAATGTCACCAGCGCTATTGTAGATGAAGAAACCATGTGTCCCGAGTACAAGGTCGTCGCGGTAGATGTCGTAAAAGTGAATCAGGGAAAATCAAATTGACGATAAAGAAGGCATAAAATGATGCATGAACTAATGCATGAACTATGGAAAAATCTGCTGCCGAATTCGTTTTATCAGTCCGGCCAATGTGCTGGGTCCGCCTGCAGCGGCCGTGCCGACAAGTGGCACCGATGGACTACCGACCGGTTTTCAGGTATATGCCGACATGTGGCGCGAGGACTTGTGTCTTGATGGTGCGGAGATCATCGAATCCAGGTAAGGGCATGTCTGCCCGATTGATCCTGTGTTCTGAGCACCAAAACGTATCTGGAAGGAAATAGGCTGTGTTCTACCAGCAGTTCAATCTACCCGAATCATCCGGAGATTCGAAATGCCAACTCCTGCACGTCAAATCATTCCGACAAAAACTGTTCAATACTGCGGACGGCCTGTTCCTGTCGCGTGAGGATGAAAAGGTGGCCACAATCGAAGGTTTCCAACCTTGCATTGGGTAACCTGCTTGCGATCATTCGGGCATTGACCAGCGGGATAATGGGATCATCCATCCCTGCCATGACCAGTGTTTCATGGGGGATCTTGTGCAGCCAGAAAGCACTGGTCCAACCGCCGATCGCGGCGAGCTGCTGCAAATAACCCAGCGAATTAGGGGGAGACATTTTCGACGCATGTTTTCGGGCGAGTCCGGGATCTTTCCTGAAGTCTCCTCCATAAATGATTGCAGCCACATTTTTAAAGTAGGCAGAACTCAAGTAGCGCAGGGGAGATGCCATATGCAACATGACCCGGGGACCCGGAGGCACCATGATCTGGCCCATTGACGTTGCTGCCAGGATCAACTTACCGGTGCGTGACCCATGGCGTCTCGTGAATTCCTGCGCCACTCCCCCTCCCCAGGATACGCCCATGATATTCGCAGTGCCTATTTCCAGTTTGTCCAGTAAAGAGAGCCCAATATCCGCGAACCGGGACATTCTTAATCCCACATATTGTGCCGGAGATCCACCTGTTCCCGGCATATCAAACGCGACTGCCGGAATAGAAAGCCGCTTTAACACCGGCTCCAGGATTTCAAGACTGGCACCAATGCCATTGAATATCAGCAATGGCGTCCCCTCATGCTCATCGAGTGTCGACGCTATTCTCAACCGAAAACTGCCAACATCGTCTGAATAAATTCGCATCAGGAAGTTATCCTTTCAGCCAGACACTTCAGGAACCTGTTCAAGGGCTGCTACTCAACAAGGGCCTGGCCGCACGGCTATTGAAGAACGGTCATTCAAGAACATAGCCTCCGGGCGCCGCATCTCCCGCCGGGTGCTTTTTACTGCCCAGCTCCGCGGGTGCATCCACGTCGCCATTGGCCCTCGTCGTTAACCATTCGGACCAGTAGGGCCACCAGGAACCGGCATGTTCCTCTGCGCCTTCAAGCCATTCTTTCGCGGTGCCTGATATGACAGGATTGAGGTAATAGGATCGCTTGGATGAAGTGGGCGGATTAAGCAGGCTTTGAATATGGCCTGCTGTAGACAGAAGATACGTCGTCTCTCCGCCAAATAATTTGGTCGAGCGATAGCAGGCCTGCCATGGCGTAATATGATCCGTTGTGCCACCAGTAATCAATACATCACAATTGACTTTTTTCATGTCGATAGGCACACCCTTGATTTCCAACATACCCTGTTTGCACAAGGGGTTGTCTCGAAATATGTCCAGAAAATCGCTGTGCAACCTGGCTGGCAAACGAGTGGTATCACTATTCCAGAAAAGAATATCGAACACAGGCGGTTTTTCACCATGCAAATAGTTACTGACATGGTAATTCCAGATCAGGTCATTGGGTCGCATCCAGTTAAAAACCCGTGCGGTCTCCTCACCATCTAAAATACCTTTTGCTGCGGATCGTTTCCGTGCGCCCTCGATCGCATCATCTGTGGCAAACAATCCGAGCACAGAATCGTCCCCGTGAGTCTCCAGTACATTAACCATCAGGCTCAGGGAGTTGACCCTTGGAAGTGTGCCGCTTCCGGCGAAATAACCCATGGCGGTCGCGAAAGTGATGCCACCGGCGCAGGCGCCAACACCATTGATTGAGTCCTGACCCGTGATTTCCAGGCATGCATCTATCGCCTGGTCAATTGAGTCAATATAGTCTACGAGCCCCCAGTCCCGGTGTTCCGCCACCGGGTTACGCCATGAGACGATGAACACCTGGAATCCTTCTTTGAGCAGGTAACGAACAAAACTGTTGTTTTCAGAAAGGTCGTATAAATAGAATTTATTAATCTGCGGCGGCACGATAAATACCGGCCGTGCCTTGACCTTGTCTGCAGCAGGCTGATACTGGATAAGTTCAAGTATCGGTGTCTTGAATACAACGGCACCCTCGGTTGCAGCGAGATTCCCGCCAACCGTGAATGCACTCTTATCAACCTGCAAGGGCATACCGCCATTGTTTTTTATGTCATCGATAAAGTGTTTCAAACCCGTCAACAAACTCTGCCCGCCAGTTTGATATGCCTTACGCAGCGCAGACGGATTGCCGAGAAGAAAATTGGTTGGTGCGAGTGAATCGACGTACAACTGCACAAGGAACCTGGCTCTCTCCCGATCTATTTTTTCGAGGTCCAATGCCTCGACCCATTCAAGCATCCGGTTCTGCCAGGCCAACCAACCCTTGACAAGACTCCGGTAGCCACGATTTTCCGCGAACGATTTGTCTTTAAATCTCCGGTCCTTCGGCTCCGGTACTAAATCTGACTGGTCAAGCCCGATCTCAACCCAGTCACGCCACAATTTGGTCGCCTGTTCCGCAAAGATTGCCGGTTGAAGCGACCCTTGCCTTATGATCGTCTTTCCCGCTGCAAGCACATCTGCCATTGTCAATCCTATGACCGGATTCAAAGTATTGACATCATCAAGTATTCTTTCGTTTTTTTCACTGACCATTATTTTTCAACCCTGTAACGGTTCTCTTTCGACAATCAACATAAGAATACTGCGGATCCGTTTTTATTGTCGAATCATTAGCAGCGTTGTTCTATTCTCGGTCAGGCGCCTGACCCTTGTAGAACTCAGGATAACCGCGCAAACTGGGCGCAAAGCTGATGGAGTTTGAGGATGACCACGAAACTAAACCCGGGCGATACCTTCCCGACGATGACGCTGACTTCAGTTGATGGAAAAAGCATCAATCTACCACCCGATTCTGAAACCCCGCTAACACTCGTTCTTTTCTACAGGGGGCACTGGTGACCTTTCTGCATCCGGCTGTTAGCCGGATATGAAGAACGCCGTGAAGCGTTCAAGGAGTTGGGAGTCAGTTTCATCGCCGCATCAGTTGATTCAATGGAGGACACCGCTAAAGTTGCTGAACCTTTAGGTTTTCCCGTGGCATACGGTGTGACCAGGGAACAGGGCGATTCAATCGGTGCATGGTGGGATGAACGTCGCAACCATATTCAGCCCAGCGAATTTCTCCTGACAAAGAGTGGGAAAGTAATGATGTCCACTTATAGCAATTCACCCATTGGCAGGATGGATCCTGCCGAGACCTTGACACTGCTTTCCTATCTGGCTGCTCAACGGGCGAAAGGCAAGGCGCCAGGCGAAGCATAATAGTGATGATCTGCTAAACAGATTACCGCCTATGCAGCCTGTCCAGAGTTTCAGCTACACGGCTGAATTGCGTCGCGAAATATCGGGAAATATCCAGAAATTCGCTGATCGGCGGCAACCAGATGCAAACCTGCGGGTTGCAGCGGTGGCTGTCACGATCTTTGAACATGAAGGAGATGCTGCCATTATTGTGACCAGGCGGTCCTCCCGTCTTAGAGAACATACCGGCCAATGGGCCATGCCTGGCGGTAGGGTCGATTCTGGCGAGAA
>SMVB01131704.1_pt1 | contig 38187 bp, 38 predicted proteins | sample 2456461 | NCBI WGS metagenome assembly SMVB01 (sample SAMN11095934, study PRJNA526329) | marine sediment metagenome | biome: Marine sediment; feature: Surficial sediment; material: Deep marine sediment; isolation source: Hadal surficial sediment | place: Pacific Ocean | collected 2014-05 | depth...
CCGGTTGAAAAAGTTGCGCCCCATCCAGTCCGCACTCGACAGATAGACGAGCGGTTCGCCCGCGTTTTCGAAATAGAACACCCGCGGGTGTTCCAGAAACCGCCCGATAATCGATCGGACCGTGATGTTGTCCGACACGCCGGGCACACCGGGGCGCAGCGCACAGACCCCGCGAACCAGCAGGTCGACCGCCACGCCGGCGGTGGCCGCGCGGTACAGCGCCTGAATGATCTGCGGTTCAATCAGCGAGTTCATCTTCGCCATCACCCGCGCGGGCTTGCCGGCCTGGGCATGTTCGACTTCCCGCTCGATCAGCTCGAGCATCGCCCGATGCAGCGTGAACGGTGCGAGCAGCAGCTTCTTCAACTTTTCGGGCCGGCCCATGGCGGTGAGCTGTTGAAATATCTTCTGGACGTCGCCGGCAATACGCCGGTCGCAGGTGAACAGTCCGAAGTCAGTGTACAGACGCGCTGTACGGTCGTGGTAGTTGCCGGTCCCAAGGTGTACGTAGCGGTGCAAGGATCCGCCCTCGCGGCGCACCACCAGCAGCATCTTCGCGTGGGTCTTGTGTCCGACCACGCCGTACACCACCTGCGCGCCGGCGTCGGTCAGGTGATTGGCCAACTCGATGTTTGCTGCCTCTTCGAATCGAGCACGCAACTCGATGACCACCAGCACATCCTTACCGCGCGCCGCCGCGTCCACCAGCGCGCGCACCACCGCCGAGTCCGCGCCGGTTCGATACAACGTCTGGCGGATCGCCAGCACGTCCGGATCCGCGGCGGCCTGGCGAATGAAGTCAATCACCGGGGCAAAGGACTGAAACGGATGATGCAGCAGCAAATCGCCTTTCCGGATCACCTCGAACATGTCCTTGCTGCCGCGGATCCGCCTCGGCACGCCCGGGGTGAAGCCGACGAATTTCAAATCCGGGCGGTCTACCAGATCGGGCACCGCGGACAGCCGCATCAGGTTGACCGGGCCCGCACAGGGATAGACATCGCCGTCGGTCAGCCCGAACTGGCCGACCAGAAAGGCCGATACTTCTTCAGGACACGCGCTATCGATTTCCAGCCGAACCTCGTCGCCAAACCGTCGTGACGGCAACTCGCCCTCCAACGCACGCAGCAGATCGTCAACCTCCTCCTCGTCGACGAAAAGATCACTGTTGCGCGTCACCCTGAACTGAAAACAACCGGTGACTTTCATCCCCGGGAACAGCTCACCGATGTTGGCGTGGATGACCGACGATAAGAACACCAGGTCGAAGGGTTGCTTCGCGAGCTTGCCTGGCAGACGGATCACACGCGGCAGCGACCGCGGCGCCTGAACCACGGCCTTACCGCTATTACGACCGAAGGCGTCCTTGCCTTCCAGCGTAACGATGAAAGTCAGGCTTTTGTTCAGGACCTTCGGAAACGGATGTGCCGGATCGAGGCCGATGGGCGTCAGGATGGGCTGCAGTTCGGTCTCGAAATAGCGGACCAGCCAGTCCCGCTGTTTGCGGTTCCATTCGTCCCGCGCCAGGAACCGGATGCCTTCTTTGCGCAACTGCGGCAGCAGCACATCATTCAAGATCCGGTATTGATCATCCACCAGCGCGTGTGCGACGTCTGCGATGCGAGCCAATTGCACGCCGGGCGACATGTTGTCGGGACCGGTATGGGTCGAACCGTAAGCCTGCTGCTGCTTCAGACCCGCCACCCTGATCTCGAAGAACTCATCGAGATTGCTGCTGGCGATACAGAGGAACTTCAGTCGCTCGAGCAACGGTAGTTCGGGGTCATTGGCTTGCGCCAGCACCCGCCGATTGAACTCCAACAGCGACAACTCGCGGTTGATGTACAGCTCGGGATTGCTCAGATTGACTGCGTCCATGCCTTAGAATGCGCTGGATCACGCGCATACCGCAATCAAGGGACCGGGAAGCTTATCATGGCCTTCGTTGCAGACTTTCTACCCCCGTCACACTGTTCGCGGGCCGCGTGGTGAGCCGCGATCGGGTCTACAGCGAAGTTCGCCAGATCGTCGACTTCGTGTTCGATGACGCCGTGGTGGCGGTATTTCCGGACATGATTCGTCGCTCGGTACCCGGCTACGAGACCGTCGTTCCGCTGAGCGGACTGCTGGCAGCCAGGCACGCGACCCCGGGGGGCCGCTGCTACGACCTCGGCTGCTCGCTGGGCGCAACCGCGCTGGCCATCGTCCGGGCGCTCAAGGTCCCCGATTGCGAGGTCGTGGCCGTCGACAACTCGTATTCGATGCTCGCCCAGGCCCAGGCCAACCTCCCGGACGAGCCGATTCGTTGGCTGCTGGATGACATCCAGACCACACCGATCGAGTCTGCGTGCGCCGTGGTCATGAACTACACATTGCAGTTCGTTGCCCCCGACCAACGGCTGAACCTGCTGAGCCGTATACGCACCGGGCTCCGCCAAGACGGCGCGCTGATCGTTTCGGAAAAGATCCGCTTCAGCGACTCCGACCAGCAAGCCTACTTCGACGAGGCCCACCTCGAGTTCAAACGGGCGAACGGTTACAGCGACCTCGAAATCAGCCAGAAGCGCACCGCCCTGGAGGAGGTCATGAAGCCGGACACGCTCGAGGCTCACCAGGCGCGATTTACCGATGCGGGATTCAGCAACGTAGACGTCTGGTTCAGATGCTTGAACTGGACATCGTTCATCGCCCGACCGTGATGGTGCCCACCGTACTCAGCGATCAATGGCGCGCCGCCGCTCGCGCGCATCCGGGTCTTGGGGCTCACATCGAACGATTCGCCTCCTCATTGTCGCGCCACGGCGACGCCCACAGGTGGCTCGACGTGTTGGACGCGCTGCCGCCGTTGATTCCCTCCACCCTCGAACTCGACGCCACGGTTACCGTCGGCAGGTTGACGGATACAACCGCGCGCCACCGTCGCGCACTGACCCACCTGCTGATGCAGTTGCATCCCTGGCGCAAAGGACCCTGGTCGCTGTTCGGCATCGGCATCGACAGCGAATGGCGCTCCGATTGGAAGTGGGCGCGGATCGAGCCGCACCTCGAACCGCTCGCCGGCCGCCGCGTACTGGACGTGGGTTGCGGCAACGGCTACTACGGCTGGCGAATGTGCGCCGCGGGCGCGCGCAGCGTGCTCGGCATAGACCCCACCGTGATATTCGTGATGCAGCACGCGGCGGTCAGCCACTACGTCGCCGCGATCGACGAATCGATCGCGCTGCGCAACCAACTGTTGCCCTGCCGACTCGAGGAACTCGACGCGACCGAGCCTTTCGATACGCTGTTTGCCATGGGCGTGCTCTACCATCGCCGCGACCCCCTGGTACACCTGCGCGAACTGCGCAGCCGGTTACGCGCGGGCGGCCAACTCGTGCTGGAGACGCTGATCATCGACGATCCCGGCCCGCAGGTGTTGGTGCCGGAGGAGCGCTATGCCCGCATGCGCAACGTCTGGCTGATCCCCAGTTCCAGTTCACTGGTCGCATGGCTCGGCGAAGCAGGCTTCGAGCAATCCCGGGTGGTCGATGTCACCGTGACCTGCACGCAGGAGCAACGCGCCACGCCGTGGATGCGGTTCGAGTCCCTGGTCGACGCCTTGGACCCCGTGGATCCTAGCCTGACCATCGAGGGTCACCCGGCACCGCGGCGCGCGGTGGTGCTGGCCAACGCCTGACGCTGCGCTGGCACCCCCGCCACCACGCCCCTATCATCCGCGCATGCCCGAATCCCTCCAGCCCGAACTGATCGAACTGCGGGACGCCATGGAGCGATTCGCTTGCGACGTCCTGAAGCCAATGGCGCAGTCCCTGGCCGATGGCACGCTCACGCCAGGCGACGCGTGCGCTCAGGTTCGCGAAGCATCCAAGACCGCGGGTTTTTTCACCATGACGCAGCCCGCCGCATTTGGCGGGTCCGAAGCCGGCCAACTCGCGCTGACGGTCGCCCGGGACACGCTCGCAGCTTACAATTCGCCTGTCTCGAGCGCGGTGTTCGGACCGGGGCCAGGGGTCCTCGCGGGGGTCGACGAACCGTTGCGCAGCAGTCACCTCGAACCTCTGTTGCGCGGCGAGAAACGCGCGGCGTTCGCGTTCACCGAGCCGGATGACGCGCCGCACCCTACCCAAGGAGTCATCGACGGCGACTTCCTGATCATCAATGGTCAGAAGTCCTACGTTACCGGCGGTGCCAATGCCGACTTCATCAATGTGCTGGTGACCGTGGTCGACCAGGGTCCGGCCATGCTGGTGCTCGATCGGGACACTCCCGGCGTGAGCATCGAGCGAACCTTCGAATCCCTGGACGGCAGCCACCACGCCGCATTTCGGTTCGTCGACGCGAAAGTCCCTTGCGCGCGGTTGATCGGCAAACCCGGCGAAGGCCTGCCGCGTGCCATGCGTCAGATCGGCGACACGCGCCTGGCCATCGCCGCCGGCGCGGTTGGCCAGATGCGTTGGGTGCTGGATTTGCTTACCGAGCATCTGAGTGCGGCGCACGCGTCCGGCGAACCACTCGGCAATCGCGAGGGCGTACGCCTGCGCTACGCGGATCTGCGCATCAAAGCGTATGCCGCCCGGAGCATGCTGTACCGCACAGCGCGGCTGGCCGACAGTGGCGCCAACATCGTCAACGAAGGGATCGCCTGCAAGGTATTCAGCACCGAAGCGTTGGGCGAAATCGTAGATACCGGCATCCAACTCGTCGGTGGCAAGGCACTGACCGTCGGTCACCCGCTGGAACGGCTGTACCGCGAAGTCCGCGCGCTGCGGCTCGCCGAAGGCGCCAGCGACGTCCTGCGTCTGAATCTGGCGCGAGGGCGCCTCGAACTCGGCAAGGGCACGCTCTGAGGAGGACGAACATGACCCATCAGATTAGTCGCGGCGCCTGGCTGGCGGCCCTCGGTACCCTCGCCACCCTCGCCGGCTGCACCTGGGTGGATCTCACGCGCGCCGGTGAGCAGGTCCGACACGCGCAGGCAACCGAAGTGATCGGCTGTGAGCGAATCGGCACCGCCACCGCACGGACCAAGGATCGCATCGTCGTGGCACGCAATCGGGACAAGGTAGCCGACGAATTGTTGATACTGGGTCGCAACGAAGCGGCCCGCCTCGGCGGCAACACCGTGGTCGAACAGGGCCGGCCAGAGAACGGCGCGCAAGTGTTCGACGTCTATCGGTGTGCTAACTGAAGCGTTCCCGGTTGTCCTCACGCTGCTGCGGCGACTTTTTCAACAGCAGGCAGACGGCGCCGGTTCCGCCACGATTCGGCGGGGCGCTGTGGAATGCAATGACCTCCGGGGTCTGCCTCAGCCAGTGTGCGACGTAGCTCTTGATCCTCGCCGGCGGATCGCTGCGCTCGCCCCGGCCGTGGGCGATGAGCACGGTGCGTAAGTCCTTTGCGCGACTGGCCTTGAGGAACTTGAACACAGCCTCACGCGCCTGACTGACCGTCAGCCGGTGAAGATCGAGTTCCGCGTCGACCTCGTACTTACCCAGCCGGAGCTTGCGAAACACTCCGATCTGCACTCCGTCCTTCTTCCAACTCAGCTCGTCGCGCGGTCCTACCAACGCAACCTCGCCCTGGTGCAGATTGTTGGGATCCACGGCATCCCGATGATCATCCACCGCCGCCTGGCGGCGTTGCAGCTGTGCCGGAGTGGGATCGCCGCGGGTTCGTTCCACCTCGGATCGCTGGTTTCGCAGCGGTTGGACATCGCTCATCGCATCACGAAACGCGTCATCGCCATTCCGGTCACGCTGATCGTCGTTCATCCCTTCGTTCATCGATCCGTTCACGAAGGAAGTGCCACCGCGGGATACTGCGCCGAGCGGGTACCCGGGATCGGATGGTTGTCGTCTGCGTGGTACGTACTGACCAACGACAGTTTGACCTCGGCCGTCCGATTGGTGCCAGCCGCGTGAAACAGCCGGCACTGAAAAAACAGCACATCGCCCGGTTCGAGTTCGACAATCACCGCCCGGTCGACGAGCTTCTGATTCTCTTTCAGGTCCATGCGTAGCGACAGGTCGGCATCAAACCGACCGCGATCGAGTTCCAGACGATGGCTGCCAGGGATGACCGACAGCGCGCCATTCGCTTCAAATTCCGCCCCGAGCGCCAACCACGTGGATATGAGTTCTGCCCGGTCGAAGGACCAGTAGCGGATGTCCTGGTGCCAGTGAGTCGCGCTGCTGTAGCCCGGGTACTTCGTCATGATGCAATTGTGATGAGACTGAGAGAGCATCGGCTGCCGGCCGCCCAACAGCGAGCGCAACCGCACGCCCAGTCGTTCGTCTGTCTGCCACGTACGGAACGCGGCGCCTCGAGAGTAGGCGCTCAGCAAGCGACGCGGAGTGTTGCCCCCAGCGGCGGATCGATCCCGCGGCGCGCCCGGATAGCCTAAATCGGCCTCGAATTCCACGGGGCCGCTGAGCGGTGTGAGCGACTGCTCCACGGCACTCGCAAGGGCTGCGCGTTGCCCGGCGTCAACCAGTTGTCGAGCCACGACGAAACCGTCACGCTCGAAGCGCGCCGCGTCAATCTCCTGAATACGTGCTGCCATGCTGAAACGTCCGGTTATGGCGCCATTATACGCACTCGTCACCCGGCCCATCTCCTCGCGGAGCGCGCAGCGACCATCGGATACCTCGACCCGGCAGGTACCAGGACGCGTATACAATGGAACTTCGGCAAACCCACGAGCGTCCATGTCGCGATCACTGAAATTCATCCTGCCGGTTGCGTTCCTGGCGCTGGCGTCGCTGATCTCGTTCGCGTTGATCCAATCACGGCCGGCCGCAATGGTGCAGCCACCGCAGCCTCCGGCTCTGCTCGTATCGACACTCCTCGCGCAGCGCCAACCCGTCACCTTCAGCGTCGAGTCCCAGGGCCTGGTAACGCCTCGCACCGAGACCACCCTGATGTCCGAAGTCGCCGGCCGGATCGTTGAGGTTTCCCCGGCCTTTGTGGCCGGCGGGTTCTTTCGCGCCGGCGATGTGTTGCTGCGCATCGACCCCCGCAACTACGAAACCCAGGTCAAAGCCGCCCGCGCCCAGGTCGCCAAGGCGCGTACTCAGGTAGCAACGGAGAATGCACTGGCCAACTACGCTTATGGCGACTGGCAGCGTCTGCGCGAGTTCAGCGAAGATACCAAAGCGGCATCGGACCTCACCTTGCGCAAACCCCAACTGGCCGCTGCGCTGGCCGAGCTGGAGTCCGGAGCAGCGGCCCTCGAAAAAGCACACCGCGATCTCGAGCGCACCTTCATCCGCGCGCCCTATGACGGAATGGTACGCACTAAACGCGCCGACATCGGCCAATACGTCAGCCCGGCCACGCCGGTTGCCGACACCTTCGCCGTTGACTACGCCGAGATCCGGCTACCGCTCCGCCAGCAGGATCTTCGATACCTTGAACTGCCCGATGCGGACGCGCCGGACGACGCGCTCGACGTCCTCCTGAGCGCAGTGATCGGCGACACCGAGCACCACTGGTCCGCACGACTGGTGCGCAGTGAGGGGGTGTTCGATGTGAAGAGTCGCGTGCTCTACGGCGTCGCCCAGATTCAGGATCCCTATCGACTCGAAGGCAACCATGACCTCGAACCCCTACGCATCGGGACATTCGTGACGGCCAAAATCACCGGCCGCGACGCCGGCGAGCTGTTTGTCCTGCCGCGGCACGCGCTATACCGCAACGATACGATCTGGGTCATCGATGACGAATCCAGGATCCGCGCTCGCACGGTCGAAGTGGTGCGCGCGGACAACGACTACATTTACGTCAAGTCTGGTCTCGATGACGGCGATGTGGTGTGTGTGTCTCCCATCGATCAACCGCTGCCAGGGACGCTGGTGCGGGTCGGCAAGGCCGGATGAGACCGCCCGGGATCATCGGATGGTTCGCCGACAACCACGTCACGGCGAACCTGATGATGTTTTTCATTCTGCTCACCGGCCTGTACGCGGTGTTCACGCTGAAAAAGGAATCGTTTCCGCCCGTCCACATCGACGCTATCGATGTACGGGTCCTGTATCTGGGCGCGGCGCCCGAAGAAGTCGAAGAAGGCGTGATCATCAAGATCGAGGAGGCCATCGAGGGCATCGAAGGCATTCGCGAGATTCAATCGATCGCCAACGAAGGTTTCGGCCAGGTGTCCGCGCGGATCGAGAAAGGCTTCGAAGTGACCGAAGTGATGGACGAGATCAAGCTCGCCGTCGATGGCATCTCGACCTTCCCCAGTGAAACCGAGCGGCCGGTAATCTCGCGCGTGAAGTGGCAGCGCGGTGCAATCGCCGTGCAGGTCGGTGGCGACCTCGACGAAACGGCCATGAAAATTCTGGCCGACGAGATACGCGATGAGCTGATTGCCTTGCCTGAGATCAGTGCCGCCGAACTGCGTGGCGCCCGCCCCTTCGAAATATCGGTGGAGATCCCCGAGGTCATCTTGCGTGAGTACGGGATGACGCTCGAGCAAGTCGCGCAGGTCATCCGCAACTGGTCCATCGATCTGCCCGGCGGCTCGATCCGTACCGAATCCGGTGACATCAGACTGCGCATGAAAGGTCAGGCTTACACGGGCGAGGACTTCCGCAACATCGTGCTGCTCACCCGCGCGGACGGCGCCCGCATTCGCCTGGGTGACATCGCCAACGTCACCGACGGGTTCGCAGAGGTGGACAGTTACGCCTTCTTCAACGGCAAGCGCAGCCTCGTCATATCGGTCAAGAGCCTGGAGTCTCAGAACGATCTGGACGTGGGTGCGGCGGTGCGCGAATACGTGGAGCAACGTCGCGCAAGCCTGCCCGACGGCGTCGTACTCGAAACCTGGGGCGACTCGACCGTATACCTCAAAGCGCAACTCAACATGATGCTGAAGAACATGGTGATGGGCGCCGTCCTGGTGTTCTTCATTCTCGGCATCTTCCTGCACGTGAAGATCGCCCTCTGGGTGATCGTCGGCATACCGGTAGCGTTCCTGGGCGCCTTCATGATGATGCCGCTGCCCGGCATAGACATATCCGTCAATGGATTGAGCCTGTTCGGCTTCATCCTGGTATTGGGCATCGTGGTCGATGACGCGATCATCATCGCGGAGAGTGTCTACACGGAAACGGAGGAACACGGCTACACCCTGGCCAACATCGTCGCAGGCGCGCAGCGGGTGGCCATCCCCGCAAGTTTTGGCGTGTTGACCACCATCGTCGCGTTCGTGCCGATGCTGCTGGTGTCAGGTCCCACCCACGATCACTCGGCGGCCATCGGCTGGGTGGTTGTGCTGTGTCTCGCGTTTTCACTGGTCGAATCGAAGCTGATCCTGCCTTCGCACCTGGCGATGATGAAGTCGTCACACAAGAAGAGCGGCATTGCCGATGTCGTGGACCGGGGCCTGAAGCGCTTCATTGCGCGCGTCTATCAGCCCACGCTGCGCCGCTGCATCGAGTATCGCTATGCCACCCTGGCGGGCTTTTTCGGCTTGCTGATCATCGCGCTGGGTCTGGTCGTGGGCGGCAAGGTCCGCTACGTGTTCTTCCCGGACATGGACAACGACTTCATCATGGCCAAGGTAGAACTTGTCGACGGCGCACCCGAATCGTTGATCCACGACATTGTCGAGCGGTTGAGCGCGGAACTGGATGCAGTCAACGATCAACTCAAACTGGAGACCGGCAGCGAGCGAGACATCATCGAAAACACGTTCGCCTATATCCGCGACGGCAAGTCGGGCTTTTTTCAGGTTGAGCTCAGCAAAAGCCAGCATCGGAACGTCACTCCCAAGGACGTCGAGACACGATGGCGGGCACGGGTCGGAGAGATCGCCGGCACCAAGGAACTGAAGTTCCAGTCGAGCATGAACATGGGCGGCGGTGCGCCCATCGCGTACAAACTGACCGGACGCAACTACCCACAGCTGGAAAAGGCCGCAGAGGAACTGGTCCAACATCTGCGTGGATTCGAAGGGGTCTACGAAGTCGAGAACTCATCTCAGGAGGGTCCCCGCGAGGTGCGGATGCGCGTGAAACCCGAAGCGGAAGCCTTAGGGATCACGCTGTCCGACCTGGCCCGGCAAGTGCGAAGCGCGTTCTACGGCGCCGAAGCTCAACGGATCCAGCGCGGCAAACACGAGGTCAAGGTCATGGTCCGCTACCCCCGGGCGGAACGCCGCTCGATGGGCAACCTCGAGTCGATGTGGATTCGCACGCCCGACGGCCGCGAACTGCCGTTCCAAGCCGTAGCGGAAATCGAACTCGACCGGGGCTACAACAACATACGCCGGATCAACGGCCGCCGCGCCATCACCGTCAGCGCGGAGGTGAACAATGCCGTTACGGAGCCCGCCCGGGTGACCCGTGCCACCCGTAACGAGTTCCTGCCGCAGCTGATGGCGCGCTACCCGGGTGTTACCTGGAGCCTGACCGGCAGCGCACGCGAGGAGGAGATGGCGCTGGACCAAACGATTACCGGCTGGTTGCTGGCAATGTTCGGGATCTACGCGCTGATGGCCATCCCGCTGCGCTCGTATCTGCAGCCGCTGATCATCATGGGCGTGATTCCGTTCGGCATCGTGGGCGCGATCGTCGGGCACATGATCGTCGATATTCCCCTGAACGTCATTTCGCTGCTCGGAATCATCGCCCTGTCCGGGGTGGTGGTGAACGACAGCCTGATCATGGTCGACTTCGTCAATAAACGACGCCAAGCAGGCGAATCGGAAATCGACGCCGCAATCCTGTCCGGCAGCGCGCGCCTGCGACCCATTCTGTTGACCTCCCTGACCACTTTTTTCGGGCTGTGTCCGATCATTCTGGAACGCGGCGCCCATGCCAACCTGGTGATCCCGATGGCGGTATCGCTCGCCTTCGGAATTCTGTTCGCCACGTTCATCACGCTGATTCTGATCCCGTCCATGTACGTCGTCCTGGGGGACGTGCGCGCGCTGTTTGGACTGGACCGCTCCAATCAACGCGACGCCACACCTGCGGTAGGCGGCTAGGCTCTGGAGCACCTTCAGGCGCGTAATCTGTGTAGCTGCGCAGTCAGCAGTACGGCATTCCTTCCGAGGCGCCGGAAAGCCCGGTCAATGCGCCTCGGAAGGAATGCCGCACCACCGCCCGCACCCCAAGCAAGTTCGCCTAAGGTGCGCCTAACGGGTGATCTGACCGCCGAGCAGCTTCATGAGCTTTTCGCCGTAAGGCGGGCGCAATCCCGCCAGCGCTGCGATGTCGATCTTCGATTGTGTAAACACCGATTTTGCGTGACTGAAGGTCTTGAAGCCGTCGTGGCCGTGATACGACCCCATCCCCGATGGACCCACGCCGCCGAACGGCAGGTCTTCCTGAGCGACGTGCATGACCACATCGTTGACGGTCACGCCACCTGAGGTCGTGTGGGACAGCACGGTTCGCTGTTCGGCATCGTCTTTGCCGAAATAGTACAAACCCAGCGGTCGCGGATTGTCATTCACATAGTCGATCACCTCGTTCATGTCGGTGTAACCCTTCACCGGCATGAGCGGGCCGAAGATTTCGTCCTGCATCACCTTCATGGAATCGTCGGCGTTCAGAATCAAGGTCGGCGGGATCTTGTGTCCCGGCTGCTGACGGAAGTCCTCATCGCCCGGATTGATCTCGACAATCTCAGCGCCTTTTTCCCGGGCGTCGTCCAGGTACCCGTTGAGCCGTTCGTAATGACGTTCGTTGACGACCGAGGTGTAGTCATCGTTGTCCAACAAGGTCGGGAACATCTTCGCCACCGAGCGTTGGCTGGACTCGACGAACTCCCCGATGCGCTCCTTGGGCACGTACACGTAGTCCGGCGCCAGGCAGATCTGCCCCGCGTTCATGGTCTTACCGGCCATGATCGCGGCGGCGCTCTTGTCCATGTCCGCGCTGCGACCCACGATGACCGGAGACTTGCCACCCAGTTCGAGCGTGATCGGAACCAGGTTCTCCGAGGCGGCGCGCATCACATGGCGCGCCACGGACGTCGCGCCCGTGAACAACAGGTGGTCGAAGGGCAGGCCCGAGAAATCGGCGCCGACCTGCGGGTCGCCGGTGATCACTGCGATCTCGGTCTCATCGAACGCGCCACCCATGATCTCCGCCATGAGTTCCGATGTCGCAGGCGTATATTCCGACGGTTTGATCATGCAGCGGTTGCCCGCGGCAAGGATGCCCGCCAACGGTGTGAACGTGAGGTTCACGGGGAAGTTCCAGGGACTGATCACACCAACCACGCCAAGCGGTTGATATTCGACCCGCGCCTTCGCCCCCAGCAGATTCAATGGAAAATCCACCTTGCGCTTTTCTGGCTTCATCCATCGCGCCAGATGCTTCCTGGCATGTTTCAGCGGTCCGATGGAACCCGCGACATCGGTGAACATGGACTGATGGATCGAGCGGTGACCAAAGTCTTCACGCATCGCTTCACAGAGCCGATCCTTGTTGTCGACCAGCAGGCCGATGGCGCGATCGATCCGGTCCAGCCGCTTCGCGAGGCTGACTTCACCCTCGTCCAGATAGGACTTTCGCTGCCGGCCAAGCAACTCGAGCATCTCGTCGCGTGTCATTTCAAGTCTCCCAACTCAATTCTATTCGGCGCACCGTGACGCTGATGATAGCGCGTTCGCGCTAAACTACGGTGGGTTCAACGCGTCCAGGTGGGGAAACATGGAGCTTGCATGCAACTAGAAAAGATTCGACACATTGGCGTGCTTGGTGGTGGTGTGATGGGCGGCGGCATCGCCCAAGTCTTCGCGGTCGCGGGATACGATGTAACCATTCGCGACCTCACCCAGGAAATTCTCGACGATACCGCAAGCGAGGTCTGCGATCGCAAGTGGGGGCTCAAGCGCGCCACGGAACGCGGCAAGATCGGCTTCGATCAAGCCGCCGCCGCAATCGCCCGAGTCAGCTATACCACCAACCTCGATGCAGTCAGCGATTGTGACCTGATCATCGAAGCCGTCCCGGAGAAGTTGGAACTGAAGCAGACCGTGTTCAAGGAACTGGACGAACGGGTCAAACCCGAGGCCATCCTCGCCTCCAACACGTCCGGCTTCGTGATCGCCGAGATCGCCGCCCAGGTGAGTTCGGCGCGCCTGCCGCTGATCGTGGGCATGCACTTCTCAAACCCCGTGCCGGTGATGCGGATGTGCGAGGTGATCTACACGCAGGACACCAGCCCCGCAACCATCGAGGCGGCGCGCGGCGTGGCGGAGAAGGCCAACCGGGCGGTTTCGCTGGTGAAGGACATGCCCGGTACCTACGGATTCATCCTGAATCGGGTGTTCGCCGCGGCTCAGCGTGAGGCGATGAAGATCGTCGAAGACGGATTGGCCAGCGAAGAGGACGTCGACAAGGCGATGATGACCGGGCGCAATTGGCCGGCCGGGTTCTTCGGCCACCGGGGTGGCATCGGTAAGCAGTGGTAGCGGCAGGTCGTGTTATCGGGATCACTCCTGCGCGCCCGGTTCCTCGAACAGCAACCTTCCATTGACCGTTAGCGCGAGCCGATCCGTCGCGGGCCACCAGCGCGCCTCCAGGTAGTGATGCTCTTCCCAATGCAACTCGACGTTGGTCCACACGTAGGCGCAATGCAGGCCGCTCGACGCTCGTCTTTTTCGCTCGACACCGTCAAGCGAGAGCACGAGATCACCGTCCTCGTCTACCTCCAGCCCAACCAGATGACCGCGATATTCAAGTTCATGGGTTCGGGCCCGGGCCATGATAGTGCTCCGATAGCAGTTGCCCCAGGGCGTTGCACCCTACCCAAGCGCCCGGGGGATTGGAAGTGAACGCCGTCTCGCCGTTCGACCGGGTGTTGAAGAGCCGCGACGTGTTGACGCTGGCGTTCGGCGCGATGATCGGCTGGAGCTGGGTGTTGATGACCGGCTACTGGGTGAGCACCGCGGGTACGCTGGGTACCGCTGCGGCATTCCTGGTCGGCGGCGTAGCGATCGCGCTGATCGGACTGACGTACGCCGAACTGGCTTCCGCAATGCCGAAGGCCGGCGGTGAGCACGTGTATACCCTTCGTGCCCTGGGCCCTACCGCCTCCTTCATCTGTACCTGGGCTCTGTTGATGGCCTACGTTGCAGTGTGCCTGTTCGAGTCGGTTGCGCTGCCCACCGCCCTGGAATTTCTGGTACCCGCGATACGCTTTCACGAACTGTGGAAGGTGCAGGAGGCAAGTGTCGATCTCGGCTTCGTCCTGGTGGGGGTCGGCGGCGCCATCGTCATGACCTGGATCAACCTGCGCGGCATCAGAACCGCCGCACGGGTCCAGAGCATTGTCACGCTCGCCATCCTGATATCCGGCGTGCTCCTGATCAGCGGCGCGATCTCCTTCGGCTCCGCCGACAATATGGTGCCGCTAATGACGAATGGCAGCACCGGCCTGCTCGCCGTGCTGATTATGGTTCCCGCCATGCTGGTGGGCTTCGATGTGATTCCACAATCCGCTGAAGAGATCGATCTGCCGCCACGGCGCATCGGCGTGCTGCTGGTGGTTTCGGTGTTGTTGGCGGTGGCCTGGTATGTCGCGATCAGCCTGAGCGTCGCCGCCGGTCTGGACGCCACGGCATTGGCCGATAGCGAAATGGCCACGGCTGACGCCGCCAGTGCGCTCTGGGGGACCTCCTGGGCGGGTTCATTGCTGGTAGTCGGCGGGATCGGTGGCATTCTCACCAGTTGGAACGCGTTCATCATCGGGGGTAGCCGGGTGATGTTCGCGCTCGGCGAATCCGGCATGCTGCCCCGTGTGTTCGCGCGCATCCATCCGCGCTATCACACGCCCCATGTCAGTGTGCTGTGCATCGGCGTACTGTCGTGCCTCTCGCCGCTGTTTGGCCGGACCATTCTGGTCTGGCTGATCGATGCCGGCAGCTTTGCGGTGGTTGTCGCATATATCTTCGTGCCACTGTCGTTCCTGGCCCTGCGCCGTCGGGAACCCGATATGCCACGGCCATTCCGTCTGCCCGCGGGTCGTTTCATCGGCGCGTTGGCAGCGCTGCTGGGCTGCGCGCTTCTTACGCTGTACCTGCCCTGGAGCCCCGCCGCGCTGATCTGGCCGCAGGAATGGCTGTTGGTGCTGGGTTGGTCGCTGCTGGGCGGGGTGTTCTACCTGTATTTCAGACTCTCTGCAGCCCGCGCGGATCAGAACAGCGCCGCCTGACGGTCGTCGGGATCCCGGAACAGGTCGGTTCGCAGCGTCGGCAGCTTGCTCCCCAACAACCCGCGCTTGCGCAGCGCCAGCTCGAAACGTTGGCGGATCAGGTCCGCGAACGGCCCCTCGCCGACCTGGCGGCTCCACCATTGGGCATCGTAGTCCTTGCCACCCCGCATGCTCCTGATCACGCTCATCACATGCGCGGCCCGATCGGGCAGATGCAGTTCCAGCCACTCGCGAAACAGATCCTTGACCTCCCAGGGCAGTCGCAGCAATACATAGCCGATGCTGCGTGCGCCGGCGGCCGCGCATTGCTCGATGATCGCTTCGAGTTCACTGTCGTTGACCAACGGAATGACCGGCGCGATCAGCACACCCACCGGTATGCCGGAATCTGCAAGAAGCCTCAGCAATGCGAGACGCCGCTGCGGTGCGGCCGCCCGCGGCTCGAGCGTGGCCTTCAACCCGCTGTCCAGGGTGGTCACGCTGATCATCACGGAAACCAGCTCCAGCTTCGCCAACTCCAACAACAGATCGAGGTCGCGCTCCAGCAACGTCCCCTTGGTGACGATGCTGACCGGATGTCGGTAAGCAAGCATGGTCTCCAGAATGCTTCGCGTGATCTTCAGCTTTTTCTCCGCCGGCTGGTAAGGATCCGTGTTCGACCCCAATGCGAGTACCGCACAGCGATAGGATGGCCGGCCAAACTCCTGCCGCATTCGTTCAACCACGCCCGTCTTGTAGAAAATCCGGGTTTCGAAATCGATGCCGGGTGACAGGTCTAGATAGGCGTGCGTGGGCCGGGCGAAGCAATAGACACAACCGTGCTCGCAGCCTTTGTACGGATTGATCGAGCGATCGAAGCCCACGTCGGGCGACCGATTGCGCGTGATGATGGTGCGGGTCGCATCCGGCAGCAGCACAGTTTTCGGGTTGGGATCCGGTTCGAACGACTCCCATCCGTCATCGACCCGTTCCCGGCGCAACGCATCGAACCGACCCGCCGGGTTCGAGGCGGCCCCGCGGCCTTTAATTGGCGTATCCATCCGCTTGTCCATGCCTATTGGAAGTCGGCGGGGTTCGGGCCAGATTAACTGTATATACATACAGTATCAAGGAACTGGCGTGGGGTATAGATATATCCCACGGAAATTATTCCACTGAACAATCTGAACTAGGCTATAGGGGAAAAAGGCGAAACTCAGGATCTGCCCCCCCCAAAGCGGACCCCGCATTGTGCACTGCACGAGGGCGCCTTCGGCCAACTTCAGACATAGAGGGTCGCGTTACCTTGGCAAAAGGCGACCCGAGCGGACGGGCTTGGCAGCTTACGCTGATCCGCGATCAGAATACGGCTAGATCTGGAGCCTGTCAGCGGGACCCCATTCTTCGCGCCGCTTGCCTCGCGCTCGCTGAGCTGCGGGAATAGATCGTCTCGCCAGCGAGCGGAATACTCTGAAGCCGACCGTTGCCTCCCATATCATTAGTAGCCGGTCAAACTAACTGAAGCCGCGAATCGGCGAACGCATCTGTTGAACGGCGGCTGGTTTTATGTGGCGCTCGACCCAGCCAAGATAGGAGTCGACGGCCTCCTGTCGTTCATTGTCGTTCAACTGATACACCGCATCCCGGGCTGCCAAAACCTCCCCGTCAAGAAATCGTACGTGCGCACGCACTCGATCAAAACCTTCATAGCTTTCCTCATGTGCCTCAAACTTCCCCTCAATATGGGCGGCCATAAGTTGAAATGCGTTTTCAGTAAGAAGTAGGTACTCGTTGCTATCCACTGAGTTCTTGAGAAGACGGTGAGCCAGAATGACATCTGGGCCTGATACTTGGGGCCTACCTGCTACTTCGTGGAAAACTGCCTCGCCGGCATGAACGATGATCTTCAGGCCCAATTTATCTCCGTTCCGGCAGATTGCGCAGCCACAAGGTGTCGATTCCGCGGTTAGACCTAGCTGCGCAATAAACGCCTCAAAGAATTTATCTAGCTTCTCGCTGATCTCCTGCACCATGGTTGCCCAATTGGCTTCCGTATCCGGATGCCGCGCATAAAGAAAGACCGCATCTCCCTCAATTTCCTGCAACGTCAGGGGTATATTGACATGCTCCAAGATGGCCTCGATGAGCGAGTTGATGCAAAGCTGGCCATGCACCGCGGACGTGCGGTTCTCTAGCATGAACCGCGTATAGCCGCTGATGTCTGCCAGAATAACGATGAGCTTGTCCTGTTGCATATAGGATTGCTCGCGTGCCCTTGGGTCAGGCGATCATAACCCGTCCCACCTCTTCAATCTTCACCCGCACCGCGTATAGCCATACTTTAGAAACGGCGCTTGGGAACACGCAATCCGATCTGCGTCACGTGCGCCACTGAACAGGCGCTCGTAATACACAAAGACCATTGTCACAATCAGAACCAGACCAGAATTAGAGCGGTGCCGTGAAAGAAATCACTCGGATCAATCATGTAGGTTTGCGAGTCAGGGATCGGTAGCACGAGCGTTCTACGAGCAACTGGGATTCGAAATAGGCTCCGCCTTGCACACGCCTCGGAAAGTGTGGACGACCGCCTGCTTCTGGCAGGTACTGTTTCACTATCCGAGTCGCGCGTCGTGATGGCCAGATGAAGCGCATGGTTACGTTCCTCACCTTCGCGGTCATTGGCTATGTTGGGTTGTGTGCGCTGATTTTCTTCGTCCAGGATCGGATGCTGTTCTTTCCGCGACCTTCCGATCCTCACGCCGTCACTCGGTTGGAACCCTGGCAACGTTCAATTAAAACCTCGGAGGGTACGCTGTCCGGTTGGGTAATTCCGGCACGAGATCCGATCAATGCGCCGCTGGTTTTCTACTTCGGGGGTAACGCGGAGGATGTCAGCGTGACGGCGCTCGATGTAAGCAACAACGCCGATGCCAACTTTGTCCTGATGAACTATCGCGGTTACGGAGCAAGTGAAGGTGCGCCTTCGGAAACGGCATTGTTCGCCGATGCCCTGCTCATTTATGACACGTTGATCGACGCGACGTTACACAACGGGAAAGTTGTAGCGTTCGGGCGCAGTCTTGGTTCCGGTGTCGGTGCCTATCTGGTTTCCCAGAGAAAAATCGATGCGGCAGTGCTGGTGACGCCCTACGACAGTATCCGCAGCGTTGCGCGCCGCCATTATCCTTGGCTGCCCATTGCGCTCCTGATCAGACACCCGTTCGATTCCCTCGCTTTAGCACCTGGCCTCGATGTGCACGCGCTCTTCCTGGTGGCAGAACGCGACGAGATCATTCCACCAGCTCACGCGCGCCACCTTGCCGACCATTGGGGTGGCAGCACGCGATGGGTGTTGATCAAGGGCGCAACACACAACTCAATCCACGTAGAGACGTACTATTGGGAGTCGATCCGCGAATTGTTGAACGGCCTGTAGTTATTCATTGGGCCACGCCGCCCTTGATGGTGGTTTGCGGTGGACCTCCGAGACGACGATGAACTCCAGGACAATTTTCGTGGACGTATAGCCATGCCGCCGAGGTGCACCCCGTGGACTTTTCATCCACCTTCCATTAGCGTCATCGGCTTTGTAAACCGGCGAAGAACAGGCCAATGCACGATCTGATCATCCGCAACGGTACGATCATCGACGGGTCCGGGGACGATGCCTTCGAGGGCGACCTGGCGATCAGCGACGGTGTGATTTCGGCCGCCGGCGAAGTCAGCGGCAAAGCAGTCCGAGAAATCGATGCGGCCGGCTCGATCGTGACGCCGGGTTGGGTCGACATTCACACCCACTACGACGGTCAGGCGACTTGGGATCCGCTGCTCGCTCCGTCCAGTTGGCACGGCGTAACCACCGTGGTGATGGGGAACTGTGGCGTTGGTTTCGCCCCTGTTCGTCCGGATGCGCACAACTTTCTGATCGAACTGATGGAGGGCGTCGAAGACATCCCCGGCACTGCCCTGGCAGAAGGCATCGATTGGACCTGGGAGAGCTTTCCCGAGTATCTGGACGCGCTGGAGGCGAAACCCCGCGCCATCGACGTGGCAACCCAGGTGCCCCATGGCGCAGTACGCGCCTACGTGATGGGCAAGCGTTGCAACACGGACGACGATCTTCCAACTGAAGCTGAACTTGCCGAAATGGCTCGCATCGTGCGTGAAGGCATCATCGCCGGAGCGCTCGGGTTTTCCAGCTCGCGTACCTTCCTGCATCGCGACAAGCACGGGATTCACGTGCCCGGTACCTTCGCCGGTAGCGACGAGATGCTCGCCCTCGGGCTGTCCATGAAGGGGCTGAAACATGGTGTGTTCGAACTGGTCTCGGATCATCTCGGCGGCGACGACGAGTGGGCTTGGATCAAACAGTTCACCCGGGAAACCGGGCGTCCGGTCACCCTCGTGGCCACCTCGCCCGCCGCGTACGAGGACAACAAGATGCTGCGTATCGCCGAACAGGCGCGACGCGAGGGTATCGAGGTACGGCCCCAGGTGGCCGGCCGGCCAACCGGCGTGCTGCACGGTCTGCAGTCGAGTTTCCACGTGTTTTCGCGGCTACCGAGCTTCGCCGCCCTCGACGACCTGCCCCTGGCAGACAAGGTCGCGCGCCTGCGCAACGATGAACTGCGTAACGTGCTACTCGCTGAAGCGCGTGAAGCTGAACCGACGGTCATGGCCGGGAGCCTCGACGAGTTGTTGTGGTTCGTGTTTCCGCTCGGCGAAGACCCGGATTATGAACCGGATCGGGAAGACAGCATCGCCGGACTTGCGGCAACAGCGGGGCGTCCGGCGCTGGAGATGATGTACGACGCGCTCGTCGATCACCAAGGCAAGGAACTCTTCTATCAACCGCTGGGTTTCTACCAGACCTACGACTTCAGCTATTTCTACTCGACCATGCAACACCCCAACATCCTGTTCGGGCTGTCCGACGGCGGCGCGCACTGTGGCCTGATCGCCGACGCCGGCATGCCAAGTTTCATCCTCACCCATTGGGGCCGCGATCGGACCAAGGGCGAGAAGCTGCCATTGCCCTATCTCGTTCGAAAGCTCACCCATGACACAGCAACGGCCTATGGCATCAACGATCGCGGCCTGCTGAAGCCAGGCTACCTGGCTGACATCAATGTAATCGACTTCGACAACCTGCGACTACATCGTCCGGAGGCAATCTACGATCTGCCGACGGGCGGCAAACGTCTGGTGCAACGCGTCGACGGGTACCGCCAGATCGTCAAGTCTGGACAGGTGACCTTCGAGGACGGTGAACACACCGGCGCCCTGCCCGGGGTTCTCATTCGCGGCGGCCAGTAGTACCGCGCCATGAGACTCGGGACGCCGGTACTGCTGGCTACGCTGGCGATAACCGCGGGTTGCACGCAGCTGCAGGAGCAGCAGGAACAGCAGGAGCAGCAGGAGCAGCAGGAACAGATCGCACGCCTGAGCGCCCAGATCGATGCCTTGGGCGAGTCGCTTGGGCGCACAGAGACTCAATTAAAGGAACTGCGGGTCGACCAGAACGTGGTGGTCGCCGACCTCGCTGCCGGTCGCGCGGGCATCAGTCAGCTCGAACAGGCGGTTCAGCATCTGCCCGATGCCATGAAAGCCTTGTGTCCCGAGCAGGATCCGGTGGTAGTCGAATGCCCGGCCAATCGGGTCCAGCGAATATTCGTCAGCGGCGACAAGATGGTCATCGGCGAACTCGAAACGGTCTGGATCGATCCGCCGGGATTGAGTCTGAACGCACGCATCGACACCGGGGCCACCACCAACTCGCTGAACGCCGAGGACATGGTCGAGTTCGAACGTGACGGCGACAACTGGGTGCGGTTCCACGTGCGCGACACGGACTCCAAGGACCTGATCGAGATCGAACGTGAGGTGGTGCGTTACGTGCGCGTCTATCAGCAGGCGGATCCTGGGGGTACCCGCAGGCCAGTGGTCAGCTTGCGGCTACACCTTGGCGACGTGTCCGACCCCTTCGAGTTCACCCTGGCCGATCGATCCCACCTGAATCATCAGATCCTGCTGGGACGCAGCTTCCTGACCGATATCGCCTTGGTTGACGTCGGTAGGCGATTCGTTCAGCCTCGGTACCGACCGACGCGTTCCGACTGACGGCAACCAGGTCCCCATAACAATATGACTGAACGTGGGCCCTTCCTTTTTCTGGTGGCCCTGCTTGCGACTGTCGGAGCCGTCACCGCGGTCTTTCGCAATCAGGAGTACGGACTTCCATTCCTGCCCGGTGCCCAAACCACCGTCTGGCAGGTGGACGCGAAGATCGAATTCCGCGCGACCGGCGGCCCAACCCAGGTGATCCTGACGCTCCCGCCCGACCAACAGGGTTACCGCGTGGTCAACGAAATCCCCGTCGGAGCCGGCTATGGCTTTTCGTTCGAGGAGTCCGGTGGGCAACGCCGCGCACACTGGTCGAAGCGCAACGCCAGCGGCGATCAGACCCTGTATTACAAGCTCGAACTGGTGGCGGACGACAGCGCCAAAGGTCCGGATTCGGGTACGTGGTCGAGAACACTGAACCGTTGGGATGAGCCCTATCAGACGGCCGCACAGGAACTCATCGACTCGGTAGTGCCGCTATCGGCAGACGGCCTGACGCTTGCGCAGCAACTGATCCAAGTCATGTCGACGGTGCCCGTTAACTCGAACGTGAGCCTGCTGCTGGATCGCTTCGCCTTGCCTACACTGTTCGCGAACCTCCTGGCCAGCGCCGACATTCCCGCTCGATCGGTTCAGGTCCTGTTGCTGGAGGATGGGCGGCGCCGGCAATCGTTGATCGAGCGGGTGCAGGTGTGGCAGGACGGTGAATGGCATTTGTTCGACCCGGGTTCGGGACCCGTGGCAGACACCTCGGACCTGTTGCTCTGGCAGACCGAAAATCCAGTGGTGCTCGAAGTGATCGGCGGTACCCAAAGCCGGGTCACCTATTCCATCATCAGCCAGACACGGTCCGCGTTTTCGTTGACCCGCGCCGCGGAACCAGGCGAGGCCCCGGCCCTATCACTGTACAGCCTGCCCATCGAAGAGCAGAGCACGTTCAAACTGATCATGCTGCTGCCGGTGGGTGCCTTGGTAGTCGTGTTCATGCGCATCATGGTCGGCGTTGAAACCAGCGGCACGTTCATGCCCGTCCTGATCGCGCTGGCATTCCTGCAGACGGAGCTGGTACCAGGCGTACTGAGCTTTCTGCTGGTGGTGGCCATCGGGCTGCTCATCCGGTCGTACCTGTCGCGCCTGAACCTGCTGCTGGTCGCACGTATCGCAACCCTGGTCACCGTGGTGATCGGGATCATCTCGGTGTTCAGCATCTTGAGCTACCGGTTCGGGTTCGCCGGGGGGCTGACCATCACGTTCTTCCCGATGATCATCCTGGCCTGGACCATCGAGCGGATGTCGATTCTGTGGGAGGAAGAAGGCCCACGCGAAGTGCTGGTGCAGGGCTCGGGTAGCCTGATCGTCGCGACCCTGGCGTTTCTGCTGATGGACCTGCCCACCGTCCGCCATCTGGCGTTCAATTTCCCCGAACTGCATCTGTGCCTGCTGGCGCTGATCCTGCTGCTGGGGCGCTACACGGGCTACCGCCTCTCGGAACTACGTCGCTTTGCGACCATGGGACGGGTATAGGCAGGCACCATGATGTGGGCCAATCCCTTCCGGCTACGGCGCCGCGGCGTTCTCGGCATGAACCGCCGCAACATCGATTATATCGGCCGCTATAACGATCGACGCTACTACCCGCTGGTGGACAACAAGCTCGAAACCAAGCTGGTGGTCCGTAACGCCGGCGTGACGGTGCCCGAACTGCTGGGCGTGGTGCGCACCCAGCACGAAATCGAATTCATCGATGTCGTCCTCGAACCGTTCCGCCAGTTTGTCATCAAACCAGCCCAAGGCAGCGGCGGGCGTGGCATCCTGGTGATTACCGGCCGCGAGGACGACGGTTTCCGGAAGAGCAATGGCGACGTGTGGTCGCTGCGCCGCGTCAAGCGCCACCTCTCCAACATCCTTTCCGGACTCCATTCCCTGGGTGGTCGTACCGACGTCGCGATCATCGAAGACCTGGTGATCAGCGACGATACATTTGGCGATCTCAGCCACGAAGGCGTTCCCGACATTCGCCTGATCGTGTTTCGTGGTTATCCGGTCATGGGCATGTTGCGGCTGGCGACCAAGGCATCCGACGGCAAGGCAAATCTTCATCAGGGCGCGGTGGGTGTGGGTCTGGACATCAGCACCGGCCGCAACGTATCGGCCGTCCAGTTCGACCGGCCGATTACCCATCATCCCGATACCGGCGCGCGCCTGGACCAAATCGCTGTGCCGCACTGGCGTGAGCTGTTGACCCTTGCTTCGCTTTGCTACGACGTGACCCACCTCGGTTACCTCGGCGCAGACCTGGTGCTGGACCGGCGACGCGGCCCATTGCTGCTGGAGCTGAACGCCCGCCCGGGACTCACCATTCAGATCGCCAACCATGAAGGGCTGGTCCCACGGCTTTCGCGCATCGAGTTGTTAGAGGAGCATTCCCGAGACCCGGGTGTTCGGGTGGAGTTTGCTATGCAACACTTCGTCCACCATCCCTATCGGGGGCAACAGTCGCTGTGGGAATCGGACACACCAGCACAAGGGAGTACTGGATGATCATCATCAGCGCCTGCATCGACACTGAACCCGGCACCGTAGAAGCCATGACCGACGCGATCACCACCATGATGAAGGCCAGCGAAGCCGAAGAGGGCTGCTACAGCTACGTCTTCTCCATCGAGGTCGGCAATCCGACCAACATCCGGATCTTCGAGCGGTGGGAGGACGAAGCCGCATTGAAAGCTCACTTCAAAACGCCACACATGGCGGCGTTTCAGGCCGCAATGGCCGAGCATCCACCCAAGGGAATGGATCTGAAGGTGTTCGATGTCACCGGCGAGATCCCCATGCCCGACGTCAGCTAGCGCATGAGCGACTCCGGCCAATCCGGTGGTCAATTGACCCTCTGGGGCGGCGGCACGGTGCGCACCTTTCGCGCCCACTGGATGCTGCATGAGCTCGGCCTCGACTACGAACCCCGGCTGATCGGTTCACGCACGGGCGAAACCCAGAGCGAGGAGTTCCGCCGCCTGAACCCGAAGGAGAAGATCCCCGTGCTGGTCGACGACGCGCTGGTGCTGAGCGAAAGCGCGGCGATTGTCACTTACCTGGCTGATCGTTACGGCGCCGGCACCGGTTTGACCCCGGAACCACGCACCGACGCGCGCGCCCACTACGACGAGTGGACGTCCTTCATTCTGATGGAACTCGACGCGCACACGCTGTACGTGATGCGCCGGCATCGGGACCTGGCGGACCTGTACGGTGAAGCACCCGCCGCAATCGAGGCCGCGATCGCGGGCTTCCAGAAACAGGTGGCCGTTGCCGAGCGCGCGCTCGCCCACAGGAATCATCTGGTCGGCGAGCAATTTACCGGGGTGGACATTCTATTGACCTCCTGCCTCGACTGGGCGGTCGCCTACCAGGTCGGTATCCCAGAGCGCCTGGATGCGTATCGCAGGCATCATCAACAGCGGCCTGCCTATCGGGCGTCCCGCGAGCTAAACTTCAGCGTCAGCCCGGGAGCCTGATGCAATGGCCTACGTCGACGATCGTTTTGTTCACGATGCGGATGCGCACATCCTGGAGACCGCGGAATTTCTCGCCGAGTTCGCCAGCGCGCCAATTAAAAGCCACCTGTTCGGGTTCGATGGCAGCGCCGCGGTTGCAACCACAGCACAAGCGCTGGAAGTCACGTTGGCCCAGCAGCGCGACCCCGAGTACCGCGCGCGCGATGCCGCGGAAATCATGCAGCGCAAGAATTGGGACGCGACCGGTGCGCTGTTCAAGGAAGACCGACCGGCGGCCCTCGATCATCTGGGATTCGCCAGCCAGCTGATCTTCAACACCTTCGTAAACGGCCACATGGCCGAACTCGAAGCGGGCGCCGCCAACATGGACCTGGATCTGATCTACGGCGTCGCCGAAGCGCACAACCGCGCCATGCTCGACTTCTGCAGCGTCGATGCGCGTCTGCTGCCCACCGCCTACGTACCGCTTGCGGATTTCGAGCGCACCCGGCAACTTGCGAGCCAGGTCATCGCCGACGGCTTTACCGGCCTGCTGATTCCATCCGCGTGCCCCGCGCACCATTCGCCCAGCCACACCGGTTTGTTCCCGCTGTGGGCAATGGCCGAAGAAGCCGGGCTGCCCATTCTGTTTCACGTCGGCGGTGGCGGGACACTGCTGGATCCCAACTATTTCCGGAACGGCCTGCCGGTACCGCCGGACTTTCACGGTGGCGCCGAAAACTTCCGCTCCGTCGACTACATGGCCATTCCCACGCCCGTCATGCAGACCCTGGCAACGCTGATCATCGACGGCATCTTCGAACACCACCCCAAGTTGATGTTCGGCGTGATCGAACAAGGGGCGGGGTGGATTCCGAGCTGGATGCGCTACCTCGACAGCGCCTACGACGCCTTCGCCCGCCATGAGGAACGCCTGCAGGCGTTGACCCTGCGACCCAGTGAATACGTCAAAAGGCAGCTACGGGCGACCCCCTACCCCACGGAAGACGTCGGCTGGATCGTGCGCGAAGCGGGCAGCGAAATTCCGCTGTTCTCGTCCGACTATCCACATGTGGAAGGCGGCCGGAATCCGATCAAACGCTTCGACGCCTCGCTGAGTGAAGCCGACGATGCGACCCGCGAGCTGTTTTATCACGCCAACTTCGCCGATTTAATGGGGACCCGCTTGAGCGCACGCCTGAAGAGCGCAGCGCGCGCCTAATCCAGACGCAGCTCCATTTCCAGGTCGCCGCGCGCGAATCGACCATCCGACAAGCCCTCGAGGCGCCGAAAGCCCACCGATTCGTACAGGCTGACCGCGGGCGTGAGAACGCTGTTGGTGATCAGGAACACGCGCCCGACGTCCGCGGCGCGGGCGTGCTCCAGACATGCGTTCATCAACAACCGGCCGATGCCAAGCCCTTGGGCGGTCTCGGTTACGGCCATCTTAGCCAGCTCGAAGCAGTCTTCGCCGTGCGGAATCAAGGCAACGGTCCCAACGGCCTCAGCATTGCGCAGGGCGAAGAAAATCGCACCCCCGGGCGCGATGACGTGCTGCTCCGGATCACCCAGGGTGCGCTCGTCGGCAGGTTCAATCTCGAAGTAGCGCTCGATCCACTCCCGGTTCAGGCGGGCAAAGTCAGCCGCCAGGTCCGGCCGGTAGGCAACGACTTCGACACCCACCGCATCGATCACGAGTCATCAGTCGGTCGCTGGCCGTCGATCAACCAATCGAGAATGCGCGGATTTTCATCGCGCGGGTAGGTATGCGACAGGTCCGCAAGTTCCCGATAGACCACGTCTGCACCCGCGGCGCCGAGCGCGTCCCGGGCCATGCGCGCGACGTCCACCGGAAACATCCAGTCGAGCACACCATGCGTCAGGTAGATCGGTCGACCGCTGAGATCCGCCGCGCCATCCAGCAACATCGGGTGGAAGGTTCCGGAAATCGGCGCCAGATGAGTGTACGGCGTACCCGCGCCCAGACCGCTCAGCAAGGTAAAGGTCGCCCCATCGGACATCCCGGTCAGTAGAATCCTGTCCTCATCAATGGTCCAGGTCTTCATGACGTGTTCGACCATCCCGCGGATCGATGCGGAGTCCACATCGGGTTCCATCAGCGACCAGGTGCCCTGGCGCGCGGTGGGGCTGAGCACGACGCAACCACGGCTGCGTGCTTCGCGCAGCCAGGTCCACATAAAATCCGCGCCATGGCCGCTGCCGCCATGCAACGCCACGATCAGCGGCATGGCACTTTGCGGGTCGTAGTACTCGGGCACGTACAACGAAAATCCGCCGCGTTGTTCGTGATCATTGTTGGCATTCATGATGCCGACGTCGTCCCGGGACGGATCCGCGCCGTTGAGCGCCTGCCACAGGGAATCATCGTCACGCCGTTCGACATCGACGAAGAACCGGTTGATCGCCGGCAGCGAAAAACTCATCGGATACAGCGCTTCCACCGCGCGGGTTGTGTGACGCATGGATCGGTACGCCTTGAGGATGCCGTTCGGGTCATCCGCGCTCGCCTTGAGTCCCCGGAAAGCCCGCAGCGCGGCGTCAGCAGCCAGATTCAACTGATCGCGGAAGAAATGCAGATGTTCCGGCCACTGGGTCGCGTCGAACGCGGTCTTGCCCGCTTCGATCGCGTCATCGAACCCGGCCAGGGATTCGACCAGACCAGGTAGCTGGGGGGGATGCAGATGTCGAGACGCGTACGCCAGCGCCTCGAGTCCGGTCAGCAGCGCGGGAACCAGCGCGGTGGTAGCCTCCAGCAGGGGATCTTCGGTTTCGCTCATCAGGTGCTCCTGCAGTTACTATCGGGGTTTTGACCGATCAAGGCCAGAAAACGTAAAGTCTGCGCAGACCCGGCTCAGACACGGGAGGGATCCACCCATGAGCGACACATTCGACCGCGCCGCTGAAAATGTCGGCAACATCCTGGCAATGGAACACCTGAATCTGACGGTGCCCGATCAGGAGATGGCTGCGCTGTTTTACGTCACCGGTCTGGGATTCACGCGCGACCCCTACATGGACTTCGGCACGTTCAATATGTGGATCAATGTCGGCCAGCAGCAGTTCCATCTTCCGAAGTCAAAAGCACAACGGTTTCGTGGACACATCGATATCACCGTGCCGAACCTGGACGAGCTGAAAGCACGTCTGGAACGCCTGGGCAAGCCGCTCAAAGGCACGGAGTTCGGCTGGGAAATTTACGATGACCACATCGGCGTGACCTGTCCCTGGGGCAATTCGTTGCGCTGCTTCGCGCCCGATCCCGCAATCGGTATGGAACTGGGCATCCACAATCTCGAGATGCAGATTCCCGAGGGCACCAGCGGCGCGATTGCCGAGTTCTACCGGGTCGCCTTCGCGACGCCGGCGACGGCAATCGACGGTATCTCCAAGGTTTGTGTCGGCACCAATCAGACGTTGCAGTTCGTGGAAACCGATGCGTCGATCGCAGACTACGACAGTCACCACATTGCGATCTACGTTGCCGACTTCTCGTCGCCGCACCAATGGCTGGTCGAACGCGACCGGATCACCGAGGAGTCCGATCAGCACCAGTACCGGTTCCAGGCCCTCACCGACGGCACCGATACGGCGTTGGTCGAATTGGAGCATGAGGTGCGCAGCCTGCACCACCCGATGCACGCCCGGAACCTGGTCAACCGCAACGCGGGTCAGCATTTCTTCAACTTTCGTCGCGGCCGCGAAGCGTTCGTCCCGGGCTCGTGAGTACCGAATCCCGAGTCGCCCGACTCGAAACCGCGCCTTACTACCTGCCGCTGCGTGACGAAGTGGAAGCATTCGAAGCGGCCTACGCGGCGCGCTTGCCGGTGCTGCTGAAAGGACCCACGGGCTGTGGCAAAACCCGCTTCATCGAGTACATGACCTGGAAGCTGTACCGGGATACCGAGTCTCCGCGCCGGCAACTGGACGCCCCTCTGCTGACGGTGGCCTGTCACGGAGACCTCAGCGCAACCGATCTGGTCGGCCGGTTCCTGCTGCGTGGCGATGCCACCGAATGGCTGGACGGGCCGCTGACCCGCGCCGTGCGCAGCGGCGCGATCTGTTATCTGGACGAGGTGGTGGAGGCCCGCAAAGACACCACGGTAATCATTCACTCACTTACCGACCACCGGCGCATGCTGCCGATCGACAAAACCGCCGAACTGGTCCCGGCACATCCTGATTTTCTGTTGGTGATTTCCTACAACCCCGGCTACCAGAGCGTGCTGAAAGACCTCAAGCCAAGCACCCGCCAGCGTTTCGTGAGCTTCGAGTTCGGCTATCCCGATGTCGAACAGGAAGCCGCCATCGTCGCCCACGAGAGTGGCATCGATTCGGGCACGGCCGAACGGCTCGCGGTGATCGGCGAGAAAACCCGGAACCTTACGGATTACGGGTTCGAGGAAGGGGTCAGTACCCGTCTGCTGGTCTACGCGGGCCAGCTCATGAGCCAGGGCATTGCCCCCCGTCGGGCGTGTGAACTGGCCATCGTCAGCGCGGTATCGGACGATGCGATCGTGCAGAAGGCCGTCGCGGGGATCGTCGACGTCGTCCTTCCGTGAGTTCTGCGCTCGCACTGTTCGAGGTAGAGCGGGTCCTCGCCCTGTTCGCCCAGGGCATCAGCGGCCAGCCCTATCAGATACAGCCCGAGTCCGATGCCAGCGGCAACGCCCTCCACAGTCCGACCACTCTGTATCTTCCCGACTCGTTCGGGCCCTACCCGGAGCGTGACGCCAACCTCGGCGGCTACCTCCTGCTGGCACTTCATCAGTTGGGTTATCGGGAATTCGGTTCCCACGCGTTTTCGTTCGCGCGGGCCCGCGAGCGATGCCCGGAGCTGAACAGCATCCCTGTCGACCTTGGCCCCCGCGAATCCGACCTGACCCTGCTGTTCGCCCATTTTCGCCACCCGACCCTGGCGCGAATGCTGTACCGGATCATCGAGGCAATGCGCATCGATCGGCACATGCTGCGCCACTACCCGGGGATCACCCCACACTATCGCCGCTTCGCCCACCTCGAAATCCAACAGCGAACGCCCGAATCGATCGACGGGCTTGCAGCACTGCTGGACGCCGTGATCGCCTTCGGACTGGGCGCACAGCGCGCAGACCTGGTCGCGCGGGATGCCACCGGCGCGTTCGCCCCGTTTGCAGATCTACTCCATGCGGTAGTTCAGCCCAATGCCGATGTCTATGCCAGCAGCACGGCGCTGACCCATGCCTACCAGTTGATCGAGTCACACGGACTCGACGCCACCGAGGACGCCTCCCGCGACCCTGTCGGGGACCCGCTCGAGGCGCCGTTGCCAACGATGCACGGCGATCCACCGCTGGAATGGCTGCAGCGCGACGCTCGGCTGCGTGAATGGCAGGAGGAGGCTGAGGCGCTGCAACTTGCGCTCGACGAGTTGGACGGACTCGACCTCGCCGATCCGGACGGCACGCCCAGCCCCGGCGTGGCAACCGGGCCAATGCCCGATGACGTAGTTCCAGATGGCCGCGCGGGCGCCGGCAAGGGGTTGCACGGGGATCTCCGTCCGGTGGGCCTGGAGGTGGAAGACCGCAAACGAACAATCCAGGAGTCGCGCGATCTGCTCACCCGGCGTATCGAGATGGAGCGCTCGGCCGTTCGTGGCGCGCTCGGCGGAGCAGCGCACGCCGGACCCAGCTTTCTGTACGACGAGTGGGACGAACCCGGTCAACGATACCTGCGGGCCTGGTGCAGACTGTTTGAAGAGCGTCTGACGCCCGGACCGGACGATGACAGCGAGACCTTGCGGCGTAATGTCGCCGCGCTCCGCGGGGCGGTGCGTCAGCAGTTCGAACAGCTCCGGCCCCTGGCCTACAGCCGCGTTCGCAAACTCGCGGAAGGCGATGAACTGGACTGGGATCAACTGATCGCCTACCGGATCGATCGCCATCGCGAGGCTACCCCGGACGACCGTGTCTACCAGCGCCACGACCCCAGAGCGCGCGACGTAAGTGCGCTGTTCCTGGTCGATCTAAGCGCCTCGACCGACGACCCCCTCCTGAAAGCGGAGCCCGCGGAAGCCGCAGCCGAGCTGAACCTCCGCGATCCGTCGGACGATCCGTTTCTGTGGGCGCCCAACGCGGGGCTCGAGCCGGACCCACCGAGGCGCCGCATTATCGACGTGCAGCGCGAAGCCTTGCTGCTGATGGCCGACGCGCTCGACCGGCTCGGTGATCGGTTCGGCGTGTTCGGGTTCTCAGGCTACGGACGGGACTGCGTCGAGTACTACATTGCCAAGGAATTCGCCGAGCCATGGACCGCCCGCGCCGTGAACGCACTCGCCGCTATGAAACCGCGCCGCAGCACGCGCATGGGTCCAGCCATTCGGCACAGCACGCGCAAGCTGGTGCGCGCCGGTGGGGTCCTGAAAGTCCTTATCGTCATCAGCGACGGGTTTCCCCAGGACTGCGACTACGGGCCGGACCGGGGCTCCCACGAATACGGGGTGGCCGATACGGCAAAGGCGCTTCGCGAAGCCGAGCAGGCCGGCGTCTCGACGTTCTGTATTACGGTGGATCCGTCGGGCCACGATTATCTGAAGCGAATGTGTGACGAGGCGCGCTACATGGTGATCGAGGACATTGAGACGCTGCCGGCCGCGTTATCCAAGGTTTACACGGCGCTTACGACCAAGTAGGCGACCCGTTCATTTTGGGGTGCGCGCTCAATCGTCGCCAAACACACCCAGCAGATGCAGCAGGCTGGTGAACAGGTTGTAGATCGACACGTACAGAGTGACGGTAGCGCGGATGTAATTGGTCTCGCCGCCGTTGATGACTCGACCGGTCTCGAACAGGATCAACGCCGAGGCGAACATCACCACACCGCTCGAGATCACCAGGTGCAGCCCGGAAATGTTAGCAAAGTAGTTGAGCACGATCGCGCCCATCAGCACGAAGAAGCCGGTCACCAGGAAGCCGCTGAGGAAATTGAAATCCTTGCGGGTAATCAGCGCGTAAAGCGACAAGCCGACGAACGCACCCGCCGTCAGGCCCAGCGCCTGGCCGACCAGCGCTGGCCCGTTCGGCATCGCTACGTAGAACGCCAGCAGCGGCCCGAGCGTGTAGCCCATGAACCCCGTGAAGGCGAACACCGCGGGTAGCCCCCAGATGCTGTTCGCCAGCTTGTGCACCACGAACAGCAGGCCAAAGAATCCGATCAACGTCGGAAAGAACCCGAGATAGGGCGCGCCCGACACCATCGATGTGTACGCGATTATCGCGCTGAAACCGAGCGTCAGTCCCAGCAGCATGTAGGTGTTGCGCAAGACCTTGTTGATCTCTATCGCGCCGGTCGCAGTCCGGCTGATCGCTCTCGAATCCGCCATGATCACCTCAACAGATTGACAAGGGGTCCGTGTATAGAGAATCGGAGATGTCATTGCAAGCCTCGACTGAGTATCAGCGATCTGGTCGCGAACGCTTGTGATTCGGTTATCATGTTCAAATGGTAGGAAGAGCCCGACCCAGTGAACGAAGCGCAGGTAAAGACAAACCTCCAGCAACGTAAGACCGAATTGCTTGAGCGCCACGGTCGAATTGCCCGACACACCCGGCATCGCGAGGAGCCTCTGCCGCAGGATTTCGCCGAGCAGGCGGTGGAGCTGGAAAACCAGGAGGTTCTGGAGGCGCTGGATGCTGAAGTTGCGGACGAGCTACGTCAGATCGACCGCGCGCTCGACCGGCTCGCCGCCGGCGAATACCAGCAGTGCGGCAGCTGCGGCGAAGACATCCCCGGCGCGCGACTGGACGCTCTGCCGACCACCAGCCTGTGCGTCGATTGCGCCGCTGAAGCCGAGCGCGGCTAACTCAATTCATACACCTCACTGAGCAACTCGTAGCAGCGCACGCGCTGGCTGAACTCGTGAGTGATGCTCACCACCACCAGTTCGTCGACGCCACAACGCCGGGCCAGATCGTCGAGTTGCGCGCGAACCCCCTCGGGCCGACCAAGAATCTGGTGCTCGCGGCGCCCAGCGATGCGCGCGCGTTCCGCGTCGCTCATCTCGTAAGCTTCGGCCTCAGCGACCGAAGGGAACGGGCCGAATTCGCCTCGCTCCACCCGCAGGCGCCACACATCGCGGCACAGCGCCAGCTGCTCTGCCTGCGCCTCCGTGTCGCAGCACAGCACGAAGACCCCGATTGACACCCCCGGTTCGGCGCAGGCCGCCGACGGCTCGAAGTTGTCACGGTAGACTCTGATCACCGGTTCGGCGATGTCCGGGCTGATGAAGTGAGCAAAGGAGAAGGGCAATCCGAACTGGGCCGCAATGCGCGCGCCGTCCTCGGTCGAACCCAGCATCCACAGCGCCGGACTGGTCCGGGGTGCTGGAGTAGCGCGGACCTTCGCGAGGGCGTCGGTGTGCGGTGTCTCCCCATGAATGAATGCACGCAGATCCGCCAATTTTGCCGGGAAGTACTCAATGCCGATCTGCGAGCCATAGGCAAGCGCCGCGGCGGTAATACCATCACTTCCAGGCGCACGGCCAATTCCCAGATCGATGCGCCCAGGGTATAGCGTCTCGAGAAACCTGAACTGCTCCGCAACCTTCAACGGGCTGTAATGCATCAACATGACACCCCCCGAACCGACCCGGATGCGGGACGTGGATGCGGCAATCTGTCCGACCATCAGTTCCGGGACCGACCCGGCAAAGCTGTCCGAGCCGTGATGCTCGGCAACCCAATAGCGGTGATAACCGAGACGTTCGGTGATCTGCGCCAGCTCAATCGTTTCGCGTAGCGCCTGCTCCGCGCTGCCCCCGCTTCGAATGGGCGACTGATCCAGAACCGATAGCTTCACTGTGGGTTGCCGTATCGCATGCATCGACCTTAGCGCGGGCGCCCCGGAGACTCCAGACAGGACCGCTTCAGCGGGGGTATGATCGAGCCGGTTCGTGGCTGGAGAAGACGATGGGATCAACCAGCGCCCGTGGGTCCTGCCTGTGCGGCGCAGTCGCGTTCCAGGTTGGGCTGCCAACCGTCGCGTGTCTGCATTGTCACTGCTCCATGTGCCGGCGTAATCACGGCGCCGGATACGTCACCTGGGTGGCCGCCGGCGCATCCGGGTTCGAGGTGACCGCGGGCGAAGATCAACTCACGGTCTATCAATCATCCACCCACGGGACCCGCTCCTTCTGCAGCGCCTGCGGCACGTCCTTGTTCTGCATCAACGAACAGCACCCGGAAATCGTCGATATCCCGCTGGCCAACTTCGACGATCCCATCGACCGGCCGCCGGAAGCACACTACTACCTGGCTGACCGGGTGGAATGGATACCGCTGGATGAATCCCTGCCGGATCTCGGCCCGTGAGACGCCTGTGAGAGTTGCTGCAGTTATGCTGATGCTGATAGCGGGCATTGCGATCGCGGACAATCCTACGAACCCCCAGCGCGCCATCGACGCAACTATCGACGCACCGGAGGATCACATGGGCGCAATGCAGCCGACGGACCTCGAGAAGTCCCTGCGCGAAGCCCAGAATCGTCGCGCCATGTCGAACTGTCTGACGTCCCGGGGGCTGTCCGCGGGTAGCTGCCGGCAGCTCCTACCCAACCAGGATATACCGCTCAGCCGCGCCCAGGCGCGGAACCTGGAGAGTCGTTACCGACCGTTGTCGGCGCGACCGGGTCAATCGAGTCGCTACCCGATCGCCCGGTGGTGATTGTGATGCGGCGTACGCGAATTTTGTCAGCGGCCCTATGGGCAATCATTTTCGCCACCGCAGCCCCGAATTCTGCGAACGCCGAAGCGCTGCGCTGCGGCCAGCATCTGGTGGCCCGGGGACTCGAGCTCTACGAGGTGCTCGAACGCTGTGGTGAACCCGTCGACCAGCGCAGCTACGTGATCTACCGCGGTTTTAACGTCGGCTTATTCGAAGTGGGACCGGTCCAGGTAGACGAATTGATTTACGAGATTGGCCGCAACAAGTTCCGCCGCAAGCTGCGCTTTGAAGACGGGCAACTCAGGCGTATCGAAACACTGCGCAAGCCCCTGCCTGGCTGATCAGATCAGCAGCGGCCCTTCTTTGCCTGGCCGGGCGGGCAATGACGACCGCGATCGTGGCCCACCGGATGACCGGCATCGCCGACTTGAGCGTGTATCTCGACGCCATCTAGCATGCCACCATGATCGTGATCTTCGGCCGCTTCACTGGGGTCATCGGTCGCAATCGCGGCGCCCACGGCAGCACCGACCCCCGCACCGATGATCGCACCTTCGCGACCACCGACTTCGGCACCAACCGCTCCACCCAGGGCGCCGCCAACGCCGCCACCAATCGCCGCATCAAGCGTCTGATTATCGCTGGCGGCAGCCGGGAGACCGAGCAGCAAGCCTATCGTGAAGAGCAAACTCTGGAGCTTCATTGTCGGGTTTCCGTTACGCAGGACACCGCCTGAGTAAGCCAGATGTCGCCGCGCAAGACCGGCAACGGGTCACACAGTGGCCGAGAAGTGATTCAAGAAAGCAGACGCGCCGGACGACGTCGCCGTTAGTTCATGAGCGAGACACGGCGCCGCCAGTTGATGCCCTCATCGGTAAAGGCAAGCTGGGTCGACTCGCCCTGCCAGACGAGACCGAACCCGTCATCGTCGCCGCGCCGCTTACCGAAGTACCAGTGCTCCGCCAGTTGCCAGCCAACGAGCGAGGCGCCATCTTCCAGTCGAAAGCGACGAATGCCCAGGGCGTAATCCGCGTGGGTCGGCCCGACCGACAACTCGTCATGGGCCGGATATGCGTAGCCGGGCCGGAACGACAGTCTGTCGTTCTCTTCCGCCGCGCAAAGGCCGGTCATAAACGCGGCGATCACAGCAACAATGACAAGGAGCACCTTCATACACAGGTCTTCGTGTTCTGCTATGGGGTATCAGTCTGCCGTACAACACTTGAAGACCGGACGAGGCCTGTGGACGCAATCGGGAGAAACGATGGAACCTTAAGATTATGATTTGATTGAATTTTTTAGTATTCCGGACAGCCAGAACGATCCCAGCCTTCCAACTGATACCCGGGTCAGGGTGAACCGCGCGCTCCGGCTACTCTAAGACGCCTCGGCCCCGACGGCGACCTGGCGTGTCGCTACACGCGGATGCGCCCGATTCAGAGCCATTCGATCATACAGTTCCGCAATCGTCTCACTCGCGGTCTTGACGAACAGGAATGGCAGCACCGCATGAATCAGACAGGCGCCTCCCGCCAGTAGCAACCTGCCCGCAAACCGGGTCGCCTGCAACATATGCATCAGGTAGCTCTCACCAACCGCGTTGGGATGCTCCGAGAACAACGACTTCATGGCATACGTTCCGGAAAAGAGACCGCGACAGCTTATACTGCGCTCGGTGCGAACGCGTACCAAAGTATCTACAACGAGACCAAAATATTGATGATATATCCCAAAATATCTATCCAGTTCGAATAATATCCCAATCAGCGTGACCAGCGTAGCGTCGCATAGAGCGCATCTTCGGTGCCGTTTCGCTGCAGCCCGACCAGTTCGCGCGCATCTCGCGTGCCCTCGACCTCCAGCCACTCGAAAGCTACGCGCCAGTTCGGGGTGACCTGTCGCTGATACGACAATGTCCAGCCGCGCAGCGATTCGCCGTTCGGATCGAAGTCGCGGCCGTCGTTGTCATCCACCGCAAACCATTCTCGACGGACACTGAAGCGATTCTCACCAAGGACTTTCGTCAGCAGCACAAACTTCGCATCGAAATCGATGTCTACCGCTCGCTCGTTGCCGGACTTCGGACCCATGTAGGAACGTCCCCACATGTATTGTCCAATCAGCCCCACGCCGAACGGCAGCTCCGTCTGAAAGCCGACCGAGTTGAAGACCGTGCGCCAGGCATACTGACCATGCTTGCTGATTTCCGGATCGGCGCGATTGTCGTAGTGCATCAAGCGTAGCCTGACGCGTTGCGGCACACCCAGATCAGCCGCAATGTAGTACCCGGGCCGGTTGTCGATCTCCAGATAGGGTTCGGCCTGGGACGGCCGTACTGAGGTGATGTCGTATTGACCCGGGTCGGGTTGGCCCGGGTCGGGTTGGCCTGGGTCGGGACCTGGATCCGGTTGACCTGGACCGGAGTGATCACTAAACGGGATCTTGTCACCAGACCCGGTTGGATAGCCAAACAGCCGTTTGTCGATCCGCAGGTTGGGTTCGGCCTGGGACCACTGCACCGGGACGATGTCGACGGGATCAGCAAATGGGATCTTGTCACCAGGCCGGGTTTGAACATTGTTGGGCGACCATCCACGCCAGGCCAGCATCGTACCGACAGGATCGTTGCCGTAGAACACGGCGGCTTTCAGCCCCCAATCAAGCTCCGAGCCCGAAGCCCGATCGTTGCTGACGCTCGCCTCGAAACCATAGGCGCCCAACTCCTCGCCCACCCAGCTGTTCAACGCGGATGCCTGGATGGTGTAGCGGGTCGCCCAGCCGTCGGCGGAGTGCTCGAATGATATCGGCGGTCGAAACAACCCAAGCTTGCCGCGAAAACGCATGCCCCGAATCGGCAGTGGCCGATAGCGAAGGAGGGCCTCCGTGAATCCAACCGGGTTTTCGAGCTGATCGTTGATGTCGATGCTGATGACGCTGTTCCAGAGCGCACCGAAGTCGTTCTCCACCTGAAGGAAGCCACCAAACAGTTGCATACCTTCGTCGTCGCTGCCGAACCGAAGTTTGCCCATGCCACCGTCCAGATACGACTCGTAGCGCCCGGCCGTAGTCAGTCCGAATTCGCCCATCGCCTTAACGCGGGTATCGGCCTGAGCAGTAGCGGTGAACCCGCCGACCAGCGCAATCGACAGGGTCGTGGTCAGTAATCTTCCCATGCCAATGCCTCATTCGACACGAGCTCGCGTCGCCCGGGTACGCGGATGGACAACTCGCGCTGCGCCGCAATGCGGGTCGACCCGAAGGCGACGGCCTCAGCAGGTAAACCAAGATCCGGGTGGTACACCCCAACGCGGTAGTCTGTTTCAGGTAAATCCTTGAACGTGGCCACACCTCGTTCATCGGTGATCCCATGCACGGGCGATTCAACCACCAGGATGTGACCCACCATGTGGTCGTGAATGTTGCAGCCCACTACCACCAGTCCGGGTTGGTCGAACACCACGGGCGCATGGATCCGGCCGTGAAACAACGGTAAATCGAATGGCTTGGCATCGGAGAACGAATAGACGTGGTGCAGCACCGCATCGCTGTTGGGAAAGTCGACGCGCGATCCCACCTGAATCACCAGCAGATCGGGAACGAACTTTTCGTCGATCTGATCCATCACTGCAACTCCCGGCTGCCGCGCAGACTCAGACGCAAACGTACCGTCCAGATAAACGACCACCGCAACGCCTGC
>SMVB01315506.1_pt1 | contig 38152 bp, 34 predicted proteins | sample 2456461 | NCBI WGS metagenome assembly SMVB01 (sample SAMN11095934, study PRJNA526329) | marine sediment metagenome | biome: Marine sediment; feature: Surficial sediment; material: Deep marine sediment; isolation source: Hadal surficial sediment | place: Pacific Ocean | collected 2014-05 | depth...
ATCCACCCGTGTGATTGAGTACGTGCCGAACTGAAACCGCATCTTTTCCGTTCGTTGCAAACTCCGGAATGATCTCCGCAACGCGATCGTCCAGGTGGAAGAGTCCATCGCTCAACGCCTTCCAGGCGATCGCAGCCAGGACCGGCCGACCCGCCGATTGCAACACGTAGCGCACGTCGGCCGCCACCTCTCCGGCGGTCTCGAAGGCTACCAGTCGGCCTTCCCTCGCCAACGCGATCTGGCACGAGGGAAGCCGACCGCTCTCGACTTCGTGAAGCGCGCGCCGGACGAGGATCGACAGACGCTCGGGATCCACCCCAACACTTGCGGGATCGGCGAGCTCTCGAGTCATGGGAAGCATGGCGATCGGCTCCTTGCCCAACTGGGTGACATCGAGCAGAGTGTATCCATTGTAGTCAGACTCGGAGACGTTCCCATGGAAGCTCTGCCCTACGCGGCATTCGACGCCGACAACCACTTCTACGAGCCGCGCGATTGTTTTACGCGCTACATCGAGCCCAAATTTCGCGACCAGGCCGTGCACACCCGCCCGACCGAAGATGGAGGCGATTCAATCTGGATCGGAGACGAGCCCTTCGGGTTCCTCAAGAATCGGAGCTTCGAGCGCGTCGTCAAACCGGGCCGGCTGCGGGACATGCTGCGCGCCGCAACCTACGCAAAAAAAAATGCGGGCGATGAGGACTTCATCGAGGCCATTCAACCCGCCTATCAGAACCGCGACGACCGAATCGCGCTCATGGACGTTCAAGGTCTGGAAGGCATCTTCCTCTTTCCGACCGTCGGGGTCACGGTCGAGCACCAGCTCAGCAAGGACGCGGACAGGCTCTACGCAAACCTTCACTCCTTCAACCGCTGGATCGATGAAACCTGGGGCTTCAGCTACCGCGACCGGATCATCACCCCCCCGCTCATCTCCATGCTCGACCTCGAACGTGCCGTCGAGGAACTCGAGTGGGCGCTCGGGAAAGGTGCGCGCCTGATCGGGATACGCCCAGGTCCCTTCTACGGCCGCAATCCCGCCGATCCCTATTTCGATCCGTTCTGGTCACGCGTCAACGAGGCGGGAATCGGTGTCGCCTTCCATATCACCGAGTCGGGCTACAACGAGATGATGAGTGTGCATTTCGGAGAGGAGGCCAACCCGTCGTCTCATCAGCAGTCGGCCCTGCAATGGACCTGCTTCTACGGCGATCGGCCGATCACGGACACGATGGCGGCGTTGGTCTTCGGGAACCTGTTCGGCCGCTACCCGAATATCCGAGTCATCAGTGTCGAGAATGGCTCGCTCTGGGCCCCCTATCTGATGCGCACGATGGACAAGATGGGAGGCATGGCCCGCAACGGCCCCTGGATCGGGGGTCGAATCGACGAGAAGCCCAGTCAGATCTTTCGGCGCCACGTATTCATCGCACCGCACCATACCGGCGACGACATCTCCGAGTTGATCCGCGTGCTCGGACACACTCAAGTGCTATTCGGATCGGATTTTCCGCACGCCGAGGGCATGGACACCCCCCTCGAGTTCACAACACACCTCGAGCACCTGTCGACGAAGGAGGTGCGGGACATCATGCGGGAGAATGCGCGCGGACTCGTAGGCCTTTCCTGAGTATGGTCACTCACGGATCGATGCCGGACGGGCTGATTCGAACAAGTCGGCGTCCAACGATCCCGGATTCACCCCAATCCGTAGCAGATCTGCTGACTCCAATCGTCGAACGCACTCCCGATGCAGAGGCCCTCGTTAGTCGGTACGCGCGCTACGGCTATGCAGAACTCGACCGAGCGGCGAATCGCGCGGCGCACACCTTTTTGTCCCTCGGTATAGAGCCAGGGGATCGAATCGCGGCCTCGATCGGGAATCACAGCGAGATCGTCGTCGCGCTCCTGGGTGCGATGCGGATCGGCGCGATCTGGGTGGGGATCAACCGAGCGCTCGCAGCTGCCGAGAAATCGCACGTGCTGGCCGACTCGAGCGCTTGCATCTTTCTCGGTGACCGGCAGATGCTGACGCAGATCGAAGGGATTCGAGCTGAACTCCCCCGTCTCGAGCGCACGATCGAGACCGAACCGGGCGCGGACGATAGCGAGTGGGCGAATCGACTCGCGCGAGCGTCGAGCGAGGAACGACCGAAACTCGACGTCGATCCCTTTGCGCCCGCGGCGATCGCCTACACCAGTGGCACGACCGGCCGCCCCAAGGGCGCCGTGCACTCCCAGCACAACATGCTCATGCCCGGAGCCATCGCGAAATCCATTGGGCGAAGCGGTCCCGACGTAACGGTCGGTTTCGCCTTGCCGATGACGATTCTCAACGTCTTCATCCTCGGCCCGATTCTCGCGGCTCAGGCCGGCGCAAAATGCGTCTTGATGGATCGAAACGATGCGGTCGGGATCGCTGACTGGATCCGCAGAGAGCGGGTCGTCCGTTTCTCCAGTGTGCCCGCGACCTATCACGATCTGTTGAAGCGCCCTGAAATCGCAGCCTCGGACCTCGACTCCCTCACACAGCCGGGCGTCGGTGGCGCGAACTGCCCCGACGAGTTCCGGGAACTGTTCCGCGAGCGCTTCGGCCAGGAGGTTCAGGTCGGATACGGCCTCACCGAGGCGCCCACATCCGTTAGCCACACGAATCCGGAGGGACCAACCCTCCCGGGTTGCTCGGGTTCAGCGCTTCCCCACATCGAACTCAGTATTCGAGACGAAGCGGACCGCGATGTAGCACCCGGGAATGAGGGCGAGATCTGCGTGGGGCCCCGCCGTGATGGAATCTGGGCCGACGTGTACACACCGATGTTGGGCTACTGGAACCAACCGCTGGCAACCGAAGAGGCCCTTCGCGGGGGCTGGCTTCACACCGGAGATATCGGCATCCTGGACCCCGAAGGCAATCTCTTCGTCCGCGACCGACGCTCCGATCTGATCCTCCGCGGTGGCGCCAACATCTATCCCGCGGAAGTCGAGCGAGTCCTGCACACGGATCGACGAATCGCCGCCTGTGCAGTACTCGGCGTCGCCGATGCGCGACTGGGTCAACGCGTGGCCGCCGCCATCCAGCTGGAACCGGAAACCAACATCAGTACCGAGGAATTGCAAACCCTCTGCGCGTCCCAGCTCGCACGCTACAAAGTGCCCGATCGTTTCGTATTTCTCGAGGAGTTCCCACGCAACTCGATGGGCAAGATCCTCAAGCGCGAACTCGTCTCACTCTTCGAGAGCCCGGCCGAGAAGACACGGACCCGGAACGGGTAGGGTAGCCAGATGGATGGGCAGCCCAGGCGACGGCTCCGGCTGAAACGTGCGGGTGCCAGATAACCAGAGGGCTACCCGTAACCCTCGATCCGCTAGGATCTCCCCTATATGGATTCCCTTGCCGAAATCGGGTCGTGGATCTCAGCGAACGAATCGCTTCTGAGCGGACTGGCTGCGATGATCGTAGTCGGGGGTGTCGCCTTTTCCGCAGTGGGCCTTGGCTTTCGTCGGTTGGCCAACGGTCGGGAGAGTCACGGTCGGCGCTTCGAAGCGGGTGGCTCTTCATCGGACTCGGTCGATGATTCGTCCGAATCACTCCCCGACTCGACGAATGATGCGGGTGTGGCCGCGGATCCGACCCGAATCACCTTCAAGATGCTGACGGCCGCTTCGCCGCACGAAACGAAATTCGCGAACAGTGGCGGGACCCGGATCGCCTACAACGAGAGAGGAACAGGTCCGCCTACGATCGTTTGCACGCCGGGAATCATCTCCCATCTCAATTTGACGGAGAATCTTCCCGTCACAAAGAAGACCTTCGCCAGCCTCGAAGAATTCGCGCATGTCGTCGTGTTCGACAAGCGTGGACAGGGCCTGTCCGACCCGACTATGTCGTCCCCGAATCTGGAGGAGCGAACCAATGACATTGAAGCGGTGATGGATGACGCAGGCATAGACCGTTGCATCCTTCTGGGGGTCTCCGAAAGTGGGCCCATGTGTCTCCACTTCGCCTACGCGCACCCGGATCGCGTCCAGGCGATGGTTCTCGTCGGTACGACCGCACGGTGGGTTCAGAGTGAGGACTTTCCGATCGGCCTACCCCTGAGCGCGCTCGAACAGCTGCCTCGGGCATGGGGTCGGGGCGTTCTTCGCGATCTTTTCTTTCCGAGCATCTCACGTGGGGAACTCGATGACGACACTTACAGATCCTTCGAGAATCTGATCGCGTCGCCAAATTCGGTTCGTCAAATCGTCGACATGATGATCGGGACGGATGTTCGCCCCCTCCTCCCCGAAATTCACGTACCCACGCTGATCGTGCATTTTACCGGTGACCTCGCGGTGCCCATTCGGCTCGGGCGCCATCTCGCAGACAATATCCCGAACGCAGAGTTTCTCGAGGTCAACGCGGTCGATCACGTGGATATCGCCGAGTCGCCCGAGGCGGTCGCTCGGATCCGCGAATTTTGCATCGCCGCCGAAGCCGAAGATCGACAACCTCACTTGCAGGCCTAGCCGACCTCGTCCGTCAGCCCGTGCGCTCGTACAGCCGAGCGCAGTTTCATCTCGGCAGTCGAATCCAGAGGGCCCTCTATCTGAACGCGTAGCGCACGGGCAGGGTCTTGAGCCCGCCGACCGAGCTTGCGGGCAAGCGAGTCGCCGGCTCCGCTGCCTCGAAGCGCTCACAGCGCGCGAGCAGTCGACCGAGCATGCAGCGAATCTCGATCCGCGCGAGATGCGCACCGACGCAGAAATGCTCCCCGATCCCAAATGACAGATGAGGGTTCGATTTTCGGTCGAGCCGGAACTCGAAGGGATCGGGAAAGACGTCCTCGTCGCGATTCGCCGAAGCGTAGAAGAGCGCGACGGTCTCACCCGCCCGAATCTTCTGGCCGCGCAACTCGGTATCCCGGGTCGCCGTACGGGCCATGTTCGCGACGGGTGTCGACCAGCGCAGAATCTCTTCAGTGGCCTGCGCGATCTTCGCGGGCGAGGGATCCGCAACGAGCTCCTCCCAGAGAGCGGGGCGCTCGATCAGCGCTTGCAGACCACCACTCAATGCGTTCCGTGTCGTCTCGTTCCCCGCCACGATCAACAACAGGTAATAGGAGCCCAGGATGTTGGCATCGAGTCGCTGCCCGCCGACTTGCGCGCGTGACAGCAGGCCCACGAGATCGTCCGAATTTCCCTCGCGTCGCTCGTCCGCGAGTTCGAGGAAATAATCGTAGAGGTTCTTGGAGGCACGCAGACGTGCTTCGTGCGCGCTTTCGCCCGCCTGCTGGTGATCGGGGTCGTTGGGAACGGCGACGGCGTTCGACCACTCGTAGAGCAAGGGCCAATCCTCGCGGGGCACGTCGAGCAACCACGAGATCACGGCCATCGGAAAGGGTGCCGCGATCTTGTCGACGAAGTCGCACTCACCCACGCGCCCCTCATTCTCGAGCTTCGAGAGAATTTCGTCGGCGACCGGCTCGAGTGCGGCCTCGACCGAGTCGAGCGCGCGCGGCGTGAAGCGCCGGCTGATCAGCTCCCGGTATTGTCGGTGCTCGGGCGGATCCATCTGGATGATGGTCTCCGGTTCGCGTTCGTCGTCGCTTCCGAAAGCAGCGTTCACCACGATCTGGAAATGTGGGCGACTCGAGAAGAGCCCGGGCTGCCGGGAGATCTCGACGATGTCGGCGTGTTTCGTGATCGCCCAGAAGGGCATCGGGCCGGCCGTGTACCAGTGGACCGGCGACTCCTTCCGGAGCAAACGGAAGATCTCGTGGGGATAGCCGTCTCGAGCATAGCAATCCGGATCGATCAGCTCGGGACCGATCTCGAGCGACACACTGGGCTGCATGGTTCTTCTCCCTCTCTTCTCAGGTCCCTCATTCTTCCGTACAGATCCCTGTAGCTCAAGTGATTTCGCTCGAGATCGGTCCCGAGCTTTCGGCCGACCCGTCTTTTCGATTATGCTTGCCGTGAAGAGCCGCCACCCGTCCACCGGCACTCCACCACGACACGAAGAGATGGACCGACCGCAAAGGCCATCGACAGGAGCCGACGATGCCTGCATCTGTAGAGACCGTGACCGGAAGCCTCTCCCTCGATGACCTCGGCGCCACGCTGATCCACGAGCACGTGGTGACCGGCATGCCGGGCTGGGATACGGACCCCAACGTGCCGCGCTGGAAGCGGCACGACATGATGCAGCTGGCCAAGGACAAGATCGCCGAAATGCAGGACGCCGGGATTCGCTCCATGGTGGATCCGTGTCCCTCGGACCTCGCGCGCGACATCGAGTTTTCCGCCGAGGTCTCCCAGGCCACCGGGTTCCCCATCATCGCCGCCGCCGGGCTCTACAACGAATTCTTCGGACTCGCCGCGTATTGGAAGATGCGCAGCATGATGGGGGCGGATGTCGTCCAGGAGATGGCCGATGCATTCATCACGGAACTCACCGAGGGCGTAGGCGCTTCCGGTGTGAAGCCCGGCATCATCAAGGTCGCGACCGGCAGCGGCGCGGTGACGGATTACGAGCGCATGGTATTTGCCGCCGCCACGAAGGCCGCCATCGAAACCGACGTCCCGATCATCAGCCACACGGATGACGGTGTGCTCGGCGAGGATCAGCAGGCCATGTTCGCAAAGGGAAACCTGCCGCCACATCGCGCCATGGTGGGTCATAGCTGTGGAACCAACGACCACGACTACCATTGGCGCCTGGTCGAAGGCGGCACCTACGTAGGCTTCGACCGCTTCGGCCTCGAGTCCATCAACACGGACGAGAATCGCGCCAAGTCGATGCTCAAACTCATCGAGCGTGGCGCGAGCACGCGACTTCTGGTGGCCCACGACACGGTCTGGTGCTGGCTCGGCAGGCCCTTTCCACACAACCCCATCTGGCGCCCGAGCCGTTTCAGCCAGGATGTGATCCCGATGCTCAAAGCGGGTGGTGCCACCGACGAGCATATCGACCAGATCCTGGTCCAGAACCCCCGACGCTATTTCGCGGGCGATCCACTTCCCGCGCTCGGCTAGCCGCTTGCCACGAAACCCGCAATGACGCTATGACGCTATGACGACGCCATACCAACAGCGATAGGCGCTGGCATTCGGCGGGGGATCATTCTTTCTCTGCGAGATAGCTCTTGATTCCATCGCTCGAGTCTTTGCGTACGGGAAACGAACGTTCGCTGTCGATGCGATCGAGAAAACCACCGTAGGTGAAACCCGTCTGCGCGGGGCTCGAGAACAACTCGTGAGGCCAGGCGAGCGGTTTGCGGCTCGTGCGCTCGAGGCGATCGAAGAGCTCCTCGGGAATCTCGAGATCGGCGGCGCCCAGATTGTCATTCAGCTGCTCGAGGGTCCGCGCACCAACGATCGGAATCGCTCGCGGCGAGCGCTGTCGCAGCCAGCGCAGCGCGACCTGGGCGGGGCTGCAAGCCAGCTCGCGCGCGACCCCTTCGATCTCGTCGACGATGGCCTGCTTTTCGCCGGGGACTCCACCCCCGTGCAGCTGACTGCGCAAGGACTCGTTTCCCCCCTGGCTTCCCTTCGAAAACTTTCCCGTCAGGATTCCCTGATCGAGTGGCGACCAGCAACACACGGCGAGATCGAGTGCCTCGGCCATCGGCAGGAACTCACCCTCGATGCCACGCTCGCTGAGGCTATACAGAACCTGCATGGCGGCCAGGCGCGTCGAGCCACGAAGCTCGGCGAGCGTCTGGGCGCGGGACATCACCCAGGCCGGTGCATCGGAAAGCCCCACGTAGAGAACCTTTCCCTCTCGCACCAGGTCATCGAAGGACTGCATCACCTCCTCGATCGGAGTCAGAAAATCCCAGACGTGAACCCAGTAGACGTCCACATAATCGGTTCCGAGACGCTTCAGGCTCGCTTCGAGAGAACGTCTCATGTGCTTGCGCGAATTGCCCGCGGCATTCGGATCCGTGGCCTGCGGACCGGCGGTGAACTTGGTGGCGACGACATAACGATCTCGTTCTGAGGCGATGAATTCACCCAGCAGGCGTTCGCTGGTACCGCCGGTGTAGACATCGGCGGTATCGATGAAATTTCCGCCGGCCTCCGCGAAGGCGTCGAAGATCGCGCGACTCTGTTTAGCGGGGCTGCCCCAGCCCCAGTCCTCACCAAAGGTCATGGCGCCGAGACAGAACTCGGAGACCTTCAGGCCCGTATTGCCGAAAACTTGGTATCGCACCGATCGAACCTCCGCCGAAGGGCGCAGCCCAGGTTCGAGATCGCCTGGCTGCGCGGGCACATGGGTATCTTCGGCCCGGCTGATCAGCCGGGACTGCGTCCGGCTACTGGATGAGGCCGGGAAAGACTTCGGGATCAGGGTCGCGAAAAAGTCGGGAGAGAGCCGATCCCGGGCGTCCCAGCGCGCCGAATGCATCGGGCTGGAACGCCACGGACTCGTTTGGGCTCACTCGATCTTGGTCCGCTCCTTGACGACATAGCCGGCGTCGTTGAGGGCCAATACGATGCCCTCGAGATCGCCTTGCTCGTCATCAAAAACGACTGTGATCGTGTGGTCGTCCATGTCGGATTCGACCGTGGAAACGTGAGAGAGCTCCTGGATGGCCGCACGGGCCGTCGCTGCGGTGCCGCCTCAAACGACTCCGGGTGTGCTGAGGACGTAGGTGACGGGTGCCGCCTGCGCTGCGCTCACGAACAAGAGCAGCCCGAATGCGAGCAGCCCGATCTTCACGATGTTTCTTGCAGCCATTCTTGAACAAGCCTCCTGTGGTTGATCGAGGATGATGCTAGCCCGATCGGGTCCGACTCGCTCCACGAGAAGACCGTGACAGCGCGGCGCTGGGGACGCCCTCTCCGCAGCGGTCACGAAGAATGCGGGCTAGCGCAAAGGTTCGGCTGGCTCGGCTCGGATGCCCCCGGTCATCGGGACGAAACGAACGGAGATTCCCTTCTCGCGAACGATGCCAGTCGGCGTGCGCTCGTAGACTTCGAGGGTCTGACCACTCGCGAGAAAACCGGTGCTCTCCTGATCGACCGGCACCACGAGTCGTCCGCCGAGTGCGAGCTGGTCGATCAGGGGTTGTGGGACGCGAGGGGCGGCGGCGGTGATCAGAATGGCGTCGAAAGGTGCCGCCTCGGGCCAGCCGAGATAGCCGTCCCCGGTTCTCAGATGCACCTTGCCATAGCCGGCATCGGTGAGTATTTGCTTGGCGCGCTTGGCCAGGGGGACCACGATCTCAATCGAATAGACCTCGGCGGCGATCTCGGCGAGGACTGCAGCCTGGTAGCCCGAGCCCGTGCCGATCTCGAGAACGCGGGCCTCGCTCGAAAGCTGAGCGAGTTCGGTCATGAGTGCCACGATATAGGGCTGGCTGATCGTCTGGGCGTGTCCGATCGAATGGGGCCGGTCGTCATAGGCGCGCTCTGGATCGGAGCCGGCGGCGAAAACATGACGGGGAACCGTGCGCATCGCGGCGAGCACACGAGCGTCCGTGATCCCTCGTCCTTCGATCTGGGACTCGACCATCTCTTCGCGGGCCTTGGCACAGCAGTCGTCGGTTCTCGCCGCCACTTCGGTCGGGTCCTCCCATTCGTCTGCAGATCGGATCGTCGGGGCCTCGCCCGTCTTCTCGCGGGTGTCGACCCCGCAGCCGCCGTGACTCCATGCAAGGAGCACGCAGACTACCGCCAATGCGCAGTGGACGACAATTCGAATCCGTTGCCGGGGGCTCATGATCACCTCGGGATGGTACACCGCCCTTCGGATGAAGGATGCCACACCCGCGTACTTCAGCCCTTAGGGCCTCGGTCACGCAGCGAGGCCAAACGCCGAGCGCAGCCCCTCGGCGATCTGGGCCACCGCGCGGCGGGCGGTCGGATCCAGCGGCACTTGGCCTCTCCCTCGTCGGGGGGGCCCTCTTCCCCTCCCACGGAGCGTAGCCCGTGACCGCGGACACGGAAGAACCTGGGCTACGGTCTCGCACTCGAAGGGCTCTCGATGCTTCACGTGTCGTGAGCTCCGCACGACACGCGGGACCCGCGGAAAATTCGTGGAACGGAGCCGCTGACGACGACTGGGAAATCACACCCGATGACCAAAACGACTCCGAATCGAATCTGCTCGCTCTTCGGGATCCGCCTACCGCTCGTGATGGGTGCGATCAGTCCGAAGCCCGAGCTCGCCGCGGTCGTTTCACAGGCGGGTGGGCTCGGTTGTATCGAAGGGATCTCCTCTCCCGACAAGCTGCGCGCGCAGATCCGCGGGTTGCGGGCGCTCACCGATGCACCTTTCTCGGTGAATTTTCCGCTGGCCTTCGGTGACCGTGCGCTGGTCGAGGCTCGTGCCGAGGTGGCCCTGGAAGAAAAGGTCCCGGTGGTCATGACTTCGGCGGGAAGTCCCAAGCTGCTGACGCGCACCTTCCAAGCCGAGGGGATCCTTGTCGCGCACGTCGTCGCGGGGGTCGCGCATGCACACAAGGCCGCGGAAGCGGGCGTGGATGCGTTGATCGCCGAGCCCACCGAGTCCGGCGGCTACCGCGGCGCCAACGAGATCAGCATGATGGTCCTGATCCCAGCAGTGGCGCGGGCGGTACCCGAACTGCCGCTAGTCGCCGCGGGCAGCGTGATGGATCGGGCGGGCTTCGTCGCGGTGATGGCCCTGGGCGCCGATGCGATTCAACTGGGCACGCGCCTCGTGATGACGCAGGAGGGCGCCAAGGTCTTCCCCCGCTACATGCACCAGCTGATCCTGGCGGCAGACGATACCTCGACGATGTCGGCCACCGGAGCGACTCGACCTCGTGTCAGCCGGCCCGAGCTTGCGGAGCGGGTGCTCGGCAACGCCAAGAAGAGGGCACAGATGGGGCAAGTCGCTGCACTCATCGACGATGTGCCGAGCGTGGCAGAGGTGTTCGAAGAACTCTTCGAGGGCGGGCCTCGACACGCGGAGGCCCTCGCCGCTGCGCTCTCGACCTTCGCTGGATCTTGGCGCACGCGACCGACCTGATCGATGCGACTACACGAGTTCGCTCGCGTTAGCGTGCGCGCTTCGCCGCTCTTTCCCCTTCGAACAGACTCCACGCGATCCACACGAAAATGAGCGCGATGCTGCTTTCCTTCAGCTCGTTTGCGGCGTGACGGAGTTCGCTTCCCGACGGGTATGGGGATGCCGAAAGCTTGAAAGCGGCATAGTTGGCCAGGAGCAGAATCCCCATCCACATCGATATGACCGGGAGCCCCAATCGACCGAAGAAGTCATGGGATGGGCGCCAGCGGTCCAGGACCGGTACACCGACGCAGAACCCCAACCAGAATACGTTGAACCAGAACGAGAAGGATTTGCCGTGCTGGAAGAACGCGAGGTTGTGAATCGTGGTTTCGTTCTGCTCATTCAACCTCGCGAGCGAAGCCGGGGTCTCCCAGCCGAAGAGGCGCTGGCCCCAGCTGATCTCCTCGCCGGCTGCAAAAAAGAAGGCCACCGCTCCGAGATTCTCGATGAGACCATCTTCGAGCGCCAGGGTGCGTCACGGCCGTGCCGGGAAGCAGCCAGAAGGCAATCCAGAGGAGCAGAACGAGCCACGGCGGAGCGTTTGCGAACTTCAGTTGACTCGCCGGGATCATCTGGGATGAATTGGACATCGATGCAACTTTCGTCTGATCCACTATTTGTTGAATCGGTTCCCTGCGAGCGGATTTCTCGAGCGGAATCATTCGCGCCCATGCTCGGTCGAGGCTTGATAACCCGACTTCGGATGAACCCTGCGTGTGTGTGCCATTTCGACGGGAAAAGCGTCGTCACCAGACGAGACGAACGTCGCGACCAGAAGAAACGAACGTCGCTACCAGACAAAACCGGAGATGCTGTGACCGGCGAATTCGCCTTCGTAGGCGATCCGGGCTCTGCTCATGCCGGCTGCTCCGAAGCATACGTGAAGTGGAAGCAGGTGCTCTTCCCGGGGATGACAGAATCGCGCATGAGGCGCCTCCTCCCATGCGATGAGCCGACGTTGTCGATCCACGGGGGTGAGACCGGTGGCGGTGCACGTCTGTGTCAACCAGCGATCAAAGGCGCCGCTCTTCTCCCGACCCAGGGGATCTGCGACGACCATCGCCTGCATATTGTGAAAGGACAGGCCAGAGCCGATCACCAGGATTTCCTCACCCGGGATGTTCGTGATCGCCCGGCCGAGATCGATATGGGCTCTCGGATCGAGACCTTGCATGAGCGACAACTGCACGCAGGGAATCTCAGCGTCCGGATACATGAGCTTGAGTGGAACAAACATCCCGTGATCGAAGCCGCGATCGGCATCCAGGTCGGCCGAGAAGCCCGCCTCACCAAGAAGCGCCTGGAGAGTCGAAGCGAGTTCGGGAACGCCAACCGCCGGGTACTCGACCTCGTACGCTTCGGCCGAAAATCCGTGATAGTCGTAGAGGAGTCGCTGTCGAGCGGCGCTTGTCAGCGTCGGTCGCTCCGCCTCCCAATGGGCGCTCACCATCAAGATCGCGGTCGGTTTCCTGATGAGACTCTTCGGCAGCGCCCCGAGAAACGCGATGAGTCCCGCGTGCGCCGGATCTCCGAAGAGCGGGAGCGGTCCGCCGCCATGAGGGATGTAGACTACGCGGCCTGACCTATCGCTCGATGCAACCGTCATGTCGCGCCTCTCTCCTGCCGCCGCCTTCGGCCACCGACCGCGAGCCGAGTTCGCCGGCGCCGCGACGATCAGGCCGGGTCACGATCTACGCCGCCGCGCGTGATCGAAATCAGCAGCGCCACCAGCGCCAGGCCGATGGCCGTCGCGATCACGAATCCACCCGGTAAGACCCCGATCCGGGCCCTTTCGAGGACGCTTCCGATCGACGCTGCGGGCGTCGGGTGATTGGCCAGTTTGAGCGACCAGGCCAGCAGCTGCACCGCAAAAAGATAGAGATAGACCCGTCGAAGTCTACGCGCGATGGCCTTCGTGAGTGGCATCGTCGGAACCGTTCGACCGAGATGCGCATCGAGTGCCCTCGACAAGTCGACGCCGCGGGTACCCGCGGCGAGCGGCGCATCGATCGCCGTCGCCTCCTCACCCTGCTCACCTCTCTCACCCTTCTCACTCTTCTCACCCCTGGCGGCGCCCTCGCTTCTAGTCGAGATCGCCGGGCGTATCAAGCCCTGTTCGAGCAAGAGCACGCGCTGTTGCCAGAGATGGTAGAAGGTGAGTCTGCGTGCCTCGAGCAGCAGAAAGCTCCAGGTCATCAGGCTGGCGATGAAGACCACGTAGTGAGAAACCGAATCGTTGCCGAGGGTGAACGAGATGATCGCCGCAGTGGCACCGATGGCCCAGTTCGTTGTCGTGTCCATGCGGGTTCGCCAGACATCGGCCCGTCCGACCATCGCCCGGTAATAGTGCACCATAATCGTCGTCCGATTCGCCGAATCGATCGTATGCAGTTCATCATTCATGATTCAGTGCTTATCCCGGCTCGAACTCGTCAATTCGATCGACGAATCGCCGAGTCGAATACGCCGCTCCCGATAGAGCCCGCCGACCGCCCGCTTGAAAGCCTTCTTGCTGAGTCCCAGCACCCGGCGGATCTCGTCGGGCGTGCTTCGGTCCGACAACGCAAGCCGTCCGCCGGCATCTTCGAGCGCCTGCAAGAGGATCTCCCTCGCCTCATCGACGGCCGCTTTGCCGCTCGGCGAAAGAGTCAGATCGATCTTTCCGTCCGGACGGATGCGATGGATATACCCGATTCCCGAAGCGCCGACCTCGAGTCGGCGCTCGCCGGAATGGCGATAGAGCAGTCCCCCATAACGACCGTCGATGATCGCATTGGAGCCCAGGTCCGTTTCTTCGTAGACGAGCAGCTCGACTGTCTGACCCTCGCGCAGGTCTTCGGGCGGCGATTCGAGAAAGCGTTCGACCTTCGCATTCGCAACCGGTCGGCCAGAAACCCGGTCGCAGTCCACATGAACGGTGACGCGCTGTCCGGGACGCAAGCGTTCGCGCTGGTTTCGAAAGGGCAGGAGCAGATCCTTGGGAAGCCCCCAATCGAGAAAGGCCCCGGTCGGATTCACCGACACGACACGCAGGCCGGCGAACTCCCCGGCCTGCACCAGCGGCTTCTCCGTCGTCGCGATCGGACGGTCTTCCGAATCCGTATAGATGAAGACCTCGACCCGATCTCCGAGCCGGGTCCCGTCTGGAACGAACCGCTTCGGAAGCAGCACTTCGCGATCGTCACTTCCGACCATCACTCCCATCGGAACTTCCCGCAGCACCTCGAGTGACGTCGTCCTGGCGATCTCTAACGTGGGGTCCATCGGCGGTTCACTTCTTCGGGAAATTGAAGAACGGAAAGACAGGGGGCAAGCCATTCTTTGCGATGTTCAGGAATCCCATAAGAACCCCGAAACGTGTCATGTGGTCATCCTTCGAACCGGGCTGATCAGCCCGGCAAGTGCGCACCGCACGCAGTTGGTATCGCACCGAGGCCGCTCGGCCTCGAGCAATCCGTTGAGAACGACTCGCCGGCTAACTCCCGAGGTCGGTGACGACCGCCCGGCCTACGTACTTTCCCGCTTCGAGCTCATCGAAAATCGCAGCGAGCTCCGAAAGCGCGCCGACGCGGCCGATATGGCTCTTCACCTGACCGGCTGCGGCCATCTCGACGAGTTCGCGCATGTCCTGGACGTTGCCGACCGCCGAATAGATGAGCGTCGGGTCCTTGAAGAAGAACTCGAATGGGTTCAGCTCGAGGTTGCCCTCACGGGTCGCGGGAAGACCGACGGCCACGAACAGGCCACCGCGGCGAAGGAGTTTCAAGCCGAGGTCGAATCCGGCCATCCGGGCCGAGAACACGATACTCGCGTCGACGCCAGCAAGTTCCCGCTCTACCACGTCGATGGCGTCTTCGGCATCGACCGCCAAATCCGCGCCCAACGACTCGACGAACGCGAGTCGTTCGGCACCGAGATCGACACCGACGACCTTGTAACCGAATGCCTTGGCGATCTGGACGGCATAATGTCCGAGGCCTCCCGCGGCGCCGATGATCGCCACGGAGCGACCGGGCTGGATGCCATGCTTCGATAGCTTTTTGACCGCGCCATACGCCGTGAGACCGCCACAAGCAAGCGGCGCCTCCTCATCCCCGATGCTGTCGGGAAGCTTCACCAGACTCTTCGCCCACACGCAGAATTGCTCCGCGAACGTGCCCATGATGCCCTTGGTCTGGGCGCAGTGGCGGGGCTCGCCTCGCATGCAGTACTCGCACGCACCACACCAGTAGCCGCCACCGGTCCCGCCAAGTCCCAGGATCACGCGATCCCCGACGCTCGAGTAGCGTTCCGCGCCCGGTCCGAGGGCAGTGACGATGCCGATGGCCTCGTGACCGATCACCCCGGAGCTCGGTACTCCCTCCCAGTCGCCTCGCACGATGTGGAGATCGGAGTGACACACCCCGGCCGAGCTGATGCGGATCAGCGCTTCTTCGTCACCGGGTACCGGGACAGGTACGTCCTGGATCTCCAGCTTTCCCTCGTCGAGCCTTGCTGCTTTCATGTTCGACCCCTCCAGGCTGGGTATTCGCGTTTGCACGCATTATGCCAGTTTGAGGCTGAAGCGACACTGCGGCGCTTCGATGAAACGCACAAAGCGGACGGGTGCCCCTGCGATTCCGGCTCTGGCCTCGCGTGTTTGGAAGGGCCGCAGCGACGTTCCAGCAGGCGCGTTCCCGCAAGCGCCAACCCCCTGAGCCCTCGGCTTCATCGGGAACGCGGGCGTGTTAAAGTTCAGGGGTCGTCGGGGAGGGCCGGCCGCCCCACACGACCCGGTTCTTTTCGATCGCAGTTCCCGGGCGGCTCGAGCAGGCCCGATCGCCACGACGGTCCTCACCCATCGATCCAGACAACGCCGAAGAGCCCACCCACAGAGTCAGCAGGAGCGCCCATCCCATGCCGACCCCGGATTCGGTCGAGACGTTCGAGGATTTTCACGAACAGCACCTTCGCAAATGCCTTGCCGGCAAGTGGGGCCGGGTTGCGGCCCAGGCAACGCGTGGTCTACCGCCGCTCGCACTAAGGCTCTCGGACGGCCGTGCCTATTCGTATCTGCCCGAGGAGTCGGGCGTGACGCTCCGGGCAGGTGACGGCGACGCGAAGACCGTCGTCGAACTCGACGAGCAATGCTGGCGGGGACTTCTCGATTCGACCGAGACGCCACCGGGGCTCATCCTGACCCAGCGTGCGCGCATCGTGTCGGGTGAAGTGAGCGATTTCATGAGCTGGGAGCCCGCGCTCCGGGTGCTCTACGAAGGCCTGCCACCCTATGACCCGAGCGCGCCGCTGATTGGCAACGACGGCCGGGAGATCGATCCAGCCGCCTCCTTCCAACCCGATGACGATCCCGAACGGATGGCCGATTTTCTTCGCACGACCGGTTATCTGCTCGTCCGCGAGCTGATTTCTCCGGACGAGGTCGAGGGTCTTCGTGACGCGGCCGCGATCTTGCGGAAGGCGGCGCGCGAGGACGACGGCGAATCCTGGTGGTCGAAGCACGAAGACGGTCGGACGATTCTCACCCGCGTGCTCGAGGCCGGCGTCGACCCGCGCATGCGAAAGCTACCCACGGATCCGCGTCTGCTCCGCATCGTCGGCCTCTCGGATTTCAAACTCGAGGCGACGGATACGGATTCGATCTCGGTGATCTACAAACAATCGGGAATCGTCTTCGACGGCAAGGCCGATCAACCCTGGCATCGCGATTGTGGACTCGGCGGTCACAAGCACATGTGCCCGCTCATCAATGGCAGCCTCTTCCTCGGGCCCGCGAACCTCGAGACCGGGGAGCTTCGCTTCCTGCCGGGTTCCTGGCAGACCGCGGGCTGTTCGGTGATCGACCAGGACTCGACGCTCGGCGTCGCGATCGAAGCCGGGGCCGGAGATTTTTCGATTCACTACGGCTGTGGCATGCACGCCGGCACGCCACCGACTTCGAAATTGGGTCCCTTTCGATCGAGCATCGTCTTCGAGTACGGGCGTCCCGGCCGCACGGCCGAGCAGAGCCAGGAACATCACGACCAGCTCATGCTCGAAGTCGACGCGAGCACACTTCGATCGGACTCGACCTGACAGCTGTCCGAAGCCTGTTTCCCCCCTCGACTCGGAGCCCCCAGATGCCCACGAATGCCCAGATCGAAAAGACCCTTCGTACCCATTTCGAGGCCTGGAACGCCGGCGATCGCGAGCGCTGGGTCGCCAACTGGAACGAGGACGTCGCGATGCTGGACCCGGTCGGCGGCCTCGAGAAGCGCGGACTGAAATCGGTCGAGGAGTCCTGGGACCGTTCGTTCCAGGAGGGACATCGCTGGCGCCTCGAACCGATCTTCATGTCGATCTGTGAAGATCAAGCCGCTGTGCACGTCCGCAATCACGGCGTCATGAACGGCGAGGCAGTGGTACTCGACTCGATCGAGATCTATTGGGTCGGTGACGACGGCAAGGTCTTTCGAGTCCAGACCTATTTCAGCCCGCCCGAGGGCGACACGCTGGATCCCTTCTTCATGAAGCAGGAGGGTTAGGTTAGGATTTCGACGGTAGCGCTTGCCCGGCCGACCCTTATCTGAATTGGAGGACTCCAGTGCGATTCGCATCCAAACCCAGCCACCTCGCCCGTCTGATGCTCGGTTCGATGGCGCTCTTGCTGATATCGGCCGCCTCACAGGCTGGCGACCCGGTTCCACCCAGCGAGTCACTCGAAGGCGTTTTCCCCGCCCAGAAGACCTATTCCCCCTACGCCGGACGTAATTTCCCGACCGAGGTCATGTGGGGAGATACGCATCTCCATACGGATCTCTCGATGGACGCCGGAGCGTTCGGCGGGCGGCTGGGGCCCGAGGAGGCCTATCAATTCGCGAAGGGGCAGGAGGTCGTGTCGTCGACTGGATTACCCGTTCGGCTCTCGAGGCCACTCGACTTTCTCGTGGTCGCCGACCACTCCGACAATATGGGCTTCTTTCCCCTGCTCTTGTCCGGGAATCCGAAATTTCTGGCCGATCCGACGGGTCGTCGCTGGTACGATCTCATTCAGCAAGGTGGGCAGGCGGCCGTCCAGGTCGCCATCGAGGTCATCCAGAATTTCTCGCAGGGCAGCTTCCCGGAAGCCCTCTGGTCGGCGCCGGGGACCACGGCCTACCGGGATACCTGGGAAGAGATCATCGACGCCGCCGAAACCCACAACGCACCTGGGCAATTCACGGCCTTCATCGGATACGAATGGACCTCGAATACGAAGGGCAACAATCTCCATCGGGTCGTGATCTATCGCGACGGCAAGAACAAGGCCAGCATGATGGAGCCCTACACAACGCTCGAGCCCGCGGGCAGCGACAACCCGGTCGATCTCTGGAAATGGTTGCAGGCCTATGAAGACAAGACGGGCGGGCGCATCCTGGCGATCGCGCATAACGGGAACCTGAGCAACGGAATCATGTTTCCACGGATCGAGTCCTTCAGTCGTCGCAAGGTCAAAGCAGGGTATGCCGAGATGCGCGCACGCTGGGAGCCCCTCTATGAAGCGACCCAGATCAAGGGTGATGGGGAGACGCATCCCTTCCTGTCCCCGAACGACGAGTTCGCCGATTACGAGACCTGGGATCAGGCCAACCTCGATCTCTCCGTCGCCAAGCAGGACGAGATGCTGCAATACGAATACGCGCGTTCTGCCCTCGGTATCGGCATGGAGATCGCAGATCGCGTCGGCACCAACCCCTACAAATTCGGCATGATCGGATCCACCGATAGTCATACCGGTCTGGCCACCGCGCAGGAGGACAACTTCTTTGGCAAGCACGCCGGAGCCGAGCCGAGCGCCGAACGTTGGAAGCACCCGATGGCCAAGGTTGGGGACAAGTCTTACGAAAGCTACGACATGGTCGCCTCGGGACTCGCAGGCGTATGGGCCAGGGAGAATACGCGCGCCGCGATTTTCGATGCCATGATGCGCAAGGAGACCTTCGCCACGACCGGGTCGCGCATGCTCGTGCGTTTCTTTGCAGCCTGGGACTTCGACGAGTCCGACGCGCTGACCCGCCTGCCCGCCAACATCGGGTACGCGAAGGGCGTACCGATGGGGGCGGATCTGAATGGAGATCCGGCGGGCCGTTCGCCCACGTTCCTGGTGGGCGCCCTCAAGGACCCGCTATCCGGCAATCTCGATCGCATCCAGATCATCAAGGTCTCTCTGGGCAAGAAGGGCAAGCCCCAGGAGAAGGTCTACGACGTGGTCTGGGGCGGAGACCGCAAGCCCGGCGCGGATGGCAAGCTGCCCGCGGTCGGAAATACCGTCGATGTCGCCAAGGCGACCTGGACGAACACGATCGGCTCCCCCGAGTTGGTGGGTGTCTGGACCGACCCCGATTTCGATCCCTCGAAGCCCAGCTCGTATTACGTACGGGTGCTGGAGATCCCAACCCCGCGCTGGACCGCGTACGAGGCGCAACGCTATGCCCTGGACCTGCCCGAAACGATCGAGATGACGACTCAAGAGCGCGCCTACACTTCGCCCATCTGGTACACGCCGGCGAAGAGATAGTGCGTGGACATTCCGGAAGCCTCCGGGCGGGCCGGTTTGAGGGCACCCTTGGGGCGAACGCGTCCGGAAGGGGCCTCGGAAGCCGGACCCAGCGCGCTCCCGACGTGTTTCCGAATCTGCGGAACGAGTGCGAAGGCCGTGGAATCAGCCGAACCGGGGCTGACCACAGCGGCCCCGGCATCTGAACCGACGGTCTCTGCCAATCCCCCGCGCATTCGATAGGCTCCTGCCCCCACACTCAGATAAAGGAGAGAAAAAGATGCGTGAAGCCGTCATCGTCTCGACCGCACGAACCGGACTTGCCAAGAGCCACCGCGGCGGATTCAACAATACGGGCGGAGCCGCGATCGCGGGCCACGCCATCCGGCATTCCATCGAGCGCGCCGGCATCGAGCCCGGCGAGGTCGACGAAGTCGTCCTCGGATGCGGTACACCGCAGGGCACGACGGGCAATAATATTGGCCGGGTCGCCGCGCTCAAAGCGGGCTGTCCGGTCACGACCACGGGCGTAACGGTCAGCCGCCACTGCTCCTCCGGCCTGAATGCGATCGCCACCGCCGCCGGTCGCATCATCGTCGATGGCGAACAGATCGTCGTCGGCGCCGGCCTCGAGTCGATCTCCCACAGCATGAGTGGATCCGGCTTCACCCTCCAGGTCGACACGCCGCTGGCCGAGCAGTACCCGGGCCTCTGGATGCCGATGATCGAAACCGCCGACATCGTGGCCGAACGTTATAAGGTCAGCCGCGAGTCCCAGGACCAGTATTCGCTCGAGAGTCAACAACGAACAGCCGCGGCCCAGGAGGCCGGTCTCTATGAACACGAGATCGTTCCGATGGAGACCCGCATGATCGTCAAGGACAAGGAGAGCGGTGAGACCTCGGAGGTCGACTACGTGGTCACCAAGGACGAATGCAATCGCCCGACCACGACCCTCGAAGGCCTCCAGAAATTGAAGCCGATCCGCGGTGAGGGCCAGTACATCACGGCCGGCAATGCTTCGCAGTTGTCCGACGGTGCCGCATCCGTCGTGATGATGGAAGCCGGTGAAGCCAAGAAGCGCGGCCTCTCGCCCCTCGGTGCCTTCCGCGGCTTTGCCGTTGCCGGCTGCAAGCCCGACGAGATGGGCATCGGCCCGGTCTTCGCCGTGCCGAAACTGCTCGATCGTGCAGGACTCAAGGTCGATGACATCGACCTCTGGGAGCTCAACGAAGCGTTCGCAAGCCAATGTCTCTATTGCCGCGACACCCTCGGAATCGACCCGGCGAAGTACAACGTCAATGGCGGCTCGATCTCCGTCGGCCATCCCTTCGGCATGACCGGCGCGCGCTGCGTCGGGCATATCCTGCTCGAGGGCCAGCGCCGCAAGGCGAAATGGGGCGTCGTGACGATGTGCATCGGTGGCGGACAGGGCGCGGCCGGTCTCTTCGAAATCTTCTAGCCTGGAATCTGGAACTGAGCAGTCTGCCCCGCCTGGCTCCGGCGACGCGGGGCATGCTCACGAGGAGCGCGTGATGGCCGGACTCGAAACCACCGACGAGATGTTCGATCTGAGAATGTCAGACGGCGCCAAGCCACTCTTCGACAAGGTCAAGCAATTCATCCTTGAAGAAGTCGAACCGATCACACTCGAGTTCCACGAATTGGGTGAGGGGCGCAAGGACCGTTGGGCCTGGGCACCCGGACAGCTCGAGCTCCTCGACGGCGCCAAGGCCAAGGCCAAAGCGAACGGCCTCTGGAACTTCTTCCTGCCGAACGCGGAGACCGGAGAGGGACTCAGCAATCTCGACTACGCCTATATTGCAGCCGAGCTGGGGAAGAACCCGCTGGCTTCACAATGTCTCAACTGCTCCGCTCCGGACACTGGCAATATGGAGGTCCTCGAACGAGTCGGGACCCCCGAGCAGAAGAAAGAGTGGCTCGAACCTCTGCTGAATGGCGAGATTCGATCCGCCTACGCGATGACCGAGCCGGACGTCGCCTCCTCCGACGCGAAGAACATCCGTTGCGAGGCCGTACTCGTCGGTGACGAGTGGGTGATCAACGGCGAGAAGTACTACATCTCGGGCGCCGGCGATCCACGCTGCAAGATCATGATCGTGATGGTGCAAACGAACCCGGATGGGCCGCCTCATCTCCGCCAATCGCAGATTCTCGTACCGATGGATACCCCGGGCGTCGAGATTCTCGGCCCGATGATGGTCTTTGGGCAGGACGATGCACCCCACGGCCACATGCACCTCCGCTTCAACGATTGTCGCGTGCCCATGAAAAACATCCTGCTCGGTGAAGGCCGCGGATTCGAGATATCGCAGGTACGCCTGGGGCCTGGCCGAATCCATCATTGCATGCGCTCGATCGGCTCGGCCGAGCGGGCGATCGAATTGATGGCCAAGCGAGGCTTGTCGCGTACTGCCTTTGGAAAGCCCATTTCGAATCTCGGCAAGAATATCGAGACGATCGCGAAGGCACGCATCGACATCGAGGCCATGCGAATGATGGTCCTCAAGGCCGCCAAGGCGATGGATGTCCTGGGCAACTCCCAAGCGCGCGTCTGGGTGAGTGCCGTCAAGGCAATGGTTCCGGAGCGTGTCTGCCGGATCATCGACGAGGCCATCCAGATCCACGGGGCGACGGGTATCTCGCAGTGGACACCGCTTGCGGAAATGTATACCGGGCAGCGCACGCTTCGCCTGGCGGACGGACCCGACGAAGTTCATTGGTTCGTGGTCGGACGGGCGGAGCTGCAACGCTGGGTAGAAGACGGCGCGAGCGACTACGACCCCAAGGCCGACTACGCCTCTCGGCCCAAAATGGACAAGATCTTCAGCGGCCCCTGAGTCGCCTGCATCCCGCACGATGCAGCAGTGCCACTACTTCTCCCCCGCGGAGGGATCGCTGCCAGGAACCTCCTTGATGAATATGTCGTGCTTCGCGTAGGGAATCTCGATCCCCTCGCGGCCGAGGGTCTTGTAGATCTCCATGTACAGATCATGTGCGATGACGCCGCGCTCCTCTGGGTGCTCGATCCAGACCAGAAGTTCGAAATCGAGGCTCGAGGCTCCGAATCCGCGCATCCGAACACGAGGCTCTGGAAATGAACAGGTCCTTTCGTGTTCCTCGCCCACGCGCCGCAAGAGTTCGCACACTCGGTCGACATCGGAACCGTAGGCGACACCGACAGCGATCCGATTTCGGATCTTGAGATAAGGTCCGCCGCTCTCGTTGACGATCTTTGCATTCGCAATGACGCCATTCGGAATCGTGATCTCGACGTCGTCGCGGGTCAAGAGGCGCGTGCTCCGCAAGCCGATCGCCGTAACCTGTCCCCGCTCCCCGGAATCGAGGTTGACGTAGTCGCCGATCTTGTACGGGGCGTCCGCAACGATGAAAAAACCAGCGAACAGGTTTGCCAGCGTGTCCTTGGCGGCGAAACCAACCGCAATCCCGACGATGCCAGCCGAAGCCAGCCAACCGATGGGATTGATCCCCCAGATCAGCAAGAGCAGATAGCTCCCGAACAGGATCGCGAGCAACTTGATCGTGAGATCGAGGAGCGGAACCGTGCGCGCTTCGATCAAGTTGAAGCGATGTTGACGCTCGAGGGCCGCGAGCATCGACCCGGACAGACTCAAGGCACCACGCATCCAGCTCGCAATGAGAATCGAGATCAGCAGATTGATGAGGATGCGCGATCCAAAGGGTAGGGACGCCGCTTCGACCGCGAGTGCTAGACCTGGGTAGAGAATCGTCGCAAAAACCGGCTTTCGCAGATCTTCCAGGATGCGGTCGTCGAGCGCTGAACTCGTCAGGCTGGCGAGTCTGCCCAGACTTCGAAAGATCGCAAAGCGTGAAACGACGGCGAGCAGGAGGAACGCGACGGCTACAACCAACGCACCAACGAGCGGGATTTGAGAAACGAACTCCCAATGGGGTACGAGCGACTCGGGCAACCAATCACCCGGGGTCGGAAGGCTCTCGATCGAGGATTGAATCGCGAGAGGTTCGACAGTCTCAGCCGCCGGGGTATCCGTTTCGGGCATGAATTCGGTCGCCTGTGATTGCGCACGCTGCGACCGCCCCAATGCTGGCCTCGAACCACGCCCGGCGACGTTACCGAATCCCACGCCCGTATGACCAACCTCGCCTCGCCAGTATTCGAGCCCGCGAAATGGCAAGCGACCACCCGGCCGAGGCCATCCCGAGACGAATCCGGCACCCGACTTGCGCACCCGGCGCTCGAAATTCTTGCGCCGGGTCGTAGAATTCCTGCTCCGGTCACGAGCAGGTCTATCCTCGCCGCCGGATCAGAGCTCAACTGGAGGCAGAACGTGAACGAGACAGCCCGAAAATTTGGTCATCCGCAGAGCGTGCTCCGCGAGTTCGAGTTCTGGTCTGTTCTGCTGCGACCCGTTCAGGTCACGCTCGGCAGTCTGGTTCTCGTCTGTCGAGAGCCGGTCGCGCATTTCGGCGAGCTATCGACCGGCGCCTCCGGTGAACTCGCATCCGTGGCCGCCGTGATCGAGTCCGCGCTTGGCCGGGCATTCGCCTACGACAAGATCAACTATCTGATGCTGATGATGGTCGATCCGGACGTGCATTTTCACGTCTTGCCGCGCTACGAAAGCGAGCGGCTCTTCGAGGGAATGGCCTGTCTGGACCCCGCCTGGCCCGGTCCACCGGACATCACCGCGAATCTCGGGCTGAACGAAAGCCAACAGACCTCCCTGCTCGAACACCTGGGCCGTTTCTTCTAGAAACGTGCGGTTCCCGGCGCGCGGGCCGGGAGTCTGCACCTCCTGCGGCGCAGGATTCTAGGTGAACGGGCTGATCTCGTGACCGCGTAATTGAGCGGCTGCAGCCTGCACGATCCGCACGCATTGTATGGCGATGCAGCAGAGGGTCCAGCTGCCCACCGCGAAGAGCCCCAGGTCGGGCCGCCCGGCGAGGGTCGCGATCGAGAGCAGCACGAGGTTCGGGTTGCGGCGCGCGATCACGAGGCGAAATCCAATGTCGAAACGTCGCCAGGTGAACATCTCCAGACCGAAAACCAGGATGAAAAGACCCTCGAGCAGTCTTCCCACGATATAACCGACAAAGACGATCCAGGCCCACACTTCAAAGGGGCCGAATAACATCCCCGGACCGGCCAACCCAGCCGCCCAGGCCACCCACCACAAGGGTGGGTGGATGATGTCCAGCCCATGATCGAGCACGTCGCCAAGCTTGCTCGAGGTCAGCGTCACGCGTGCGAGCTTGCCGTCGACCGTATCGAGAAATGTCATCAGCCAGCCGCTGGCGAGTCCAATCTCGAAGCTTCCCTGCCAGAAGCTCAGGAGCGTGAAGACCGCCAGCAGATAGCTCACCGCGGTCACCGTATTCGGAGCGATTCCCAGGCTGGCGCACCACCTCGTTACGATTCTTGCGGGCAGCGGCCAGACCCATTTCGTGACGAAGTCCGTTGTGCCTTTGTAGGATGCACCAAAAATTAGTTTCTCTGCTTCGCGTCCTCGGCCCGCATCCGCCGAGAGCACGAAGGGCGGTGCGTGTTTGCGAAGCTTGGCATCGTAGGCGGACACGAGGTCCGTCGGGCCGACGACCCTCATCCCCGCCGCCTCCGCAGACGCCCGCGAATACGTCCCCGCCTGGAGAGCCGGAATCCAGCCCTCGACCTTGGATGCGGGGCCCGTGATGCCGACCGCGACCGGGAGACCGTCAGCCGAATCGACCAGGAGAAGAACGTCGTCGTCGCGTTCGATCAGGGCTGCAATCAGGCGCTCGTCATAGAAATGACTGGTGCAGAGCGCGATCGCACGTTCAACCGACGAAGATTGCAGATCGCCGCCGTCGATCGTACGCAATCCGGAGCGGGTGAAGCTGCGCTCGAGTCGTTCGCGAGAGTTCAACCCGAAGACGCGGGCACCCGCATTCGTTGTATCGGGTTCCACCAAGATGGCGAACGAGCGAGCGTCGTTGCTCTGAGTCTCGGTCGTTAACGCGGACATGATCTCCAGCGGGTCAGCTCGAGACCCTGAAGGCCTCTGACTGGGAGGGCTTGCGACCTTAAGGAAAGCTACCACAGGGTGGAGCGAACTCGGCGCGACAGCGGTTCGCAGCCCGAACGGCTCCGCTAAGATCGCGGCGGCAGCGAAGCCGGCCAACACGACGACGGGAGTAGTACGCGGTTCTATGCGGATTCTGATCGACGCGACCTCCGCCGACCCAAGCCTGCGCGTATTCGGCATGAGTCTGGTCGAGCGACTTCTTCACAGCCTCCGACGCAGTCCCCTCGAGCCCGAAGAGGTGAGGATCCTGGTCCGCAGCGAGGGCGATGGCGCCACGCTCGATCATCCGATTCGACGCGCCGTCGATCCGCGCGCCCTCGACGGAATGAATCTGACGTGGGAAGGCGGTCGAGACAGCCTCGGCCTGCGTGTTTCGAACGCGATGCGCGATGCGCCGGATTCGCCTTGGCTCGTCCTGTCGGGCGACTCGATCGTGGACGCCCGTGTCCTGGCGCAGCTGGCCACCCTCGAGGGCTGCGCATTCTTTGCCTCGGGAGAGGGCGAGGAGCGGGCCGCGATCCTTCGGCTCCCCGCGGAACCGCTGGCCCCCGAGCCCGAGGCCTCGGACGTATTGGATCTGGCGGAGCGACTCGCGACTCGCGGCACCGCGCGTCCGATGTCACCCGAGGATTTCGATGCCTACATCGTCGACCTCCGGCGCGATCTCGAACCCTATCTGTTTCGGGTAAGCGACCAGCCGGCACGCAGCCGAGTCGAACGATTCATGTTCTGGTCGAACTACAAGGGCTCGACCGACTTCATGACCAAACACGTGTGGCCGCCGCTGGTCTGGATCCTGGTGCGCCCGCTGGCGAAATGGCGCGTGCATCCGAATTGGGTCACGTCCGTCGACATCGCCGCCAGCTTCATCGCGATTCCGTTCTGGATGGAGGGCTGGTGGGCAACGGGTTTCCTCCTGGCCTACCTGATGAGCCTGCTCGACTCGGTGGACGGAAAACTCGCGCGACTCACCTTCACCTATTCGAAGCTCGGCGAGATTCTCGATCACGGACTGGATCTCGTGCACCCGCCCTTCTGGTATCTGGCCTGGGCCTTCGGTCTCTCGGGTGGCGATACCGGGTCGGCGGTCTTCCAGGCCTCGATCTGGATGTTCTGGCTCTACATCGCCGACCGACTCTGCGCACCGGTCTTCAGGTGGCGAACGGGGCGTTCGATCCACGGGTATCTACCGATCGACGTGAAAATCCGCACCTTCATTTCAAGGCGGAACGTCAATCTCCCGTTCTTTACCGCGGCCATCGCAATCGATGCGCTTCGCCCCGGCTCGGGCTGGGAACTCTCGATCTTCATTTTCTATGGGATGGTGCTCTGGCAGGCGGCGTGCGTCGTCTACCACGCGGTCCGGACCATTCAGTTCTTCAATGTGGAAAAGGGCAGCTCACCGACCTGAGCCGAAGAACAGCCCTCTCTGGCGACGCCGCCTATGACCTCTGCGAAGACCCTGCGGACCGTCGCGGCGGTTCTTCGTTGAAGCGGGCGCTCGATGTGGCTGCCTCGCCGATGCCACGAAGCGCAACGATCCGGTCTCGTTCCTGGCTCCGCGCGTCAGAAAGATCCGCGCGGACACTGGCCAGATCCTCGGGCGAATCCATCTCGCCCCACCATAATCCCGTCATCGAGACGGTCTCGACCGGAATCTCGCGAGTCAGTTGGTCGATGACCGACAAATAATACGCCTTGAGTCCACGTTGGGTGCGAACGGCGCGGTCGAGGGCGCATCGAAAGGCCTCGACCCCCTGGCCGGTGAAGCGCATCAAGCCGATCGACTCGCCACTCACGACATCGGCGGCAAGCGTCTTGGACACGGCGCGAAGCCGACCCTCCGCACTCATCGAGACCTTCATGTCGTCGTCGTCGTATGCATCCTTTTCGTTGATCACGAGAGAAATGGGAGCCATCGGAGCACTCAACAGGCGACGCAGGACAGCCGGCTCGAAGAGCGTGTCACCATTCATCAACAAGAAGTCGCCTTGCATTTCGGAGCGAGCGAGCCAGGCGGTGACCAGGTTGTCGCTCGAATCGAAAAACGGATTGAAGACGGTCTCGACGTTGATCCCGGGCACCGACCGGGTGGCCAGGAAGGCCTCGACCTTCTCGGCGTGGAATCCGACCATGACGCGAGCCTCGGTGACACCACTGGCCGCGAGGGCACGAAGCTGAACTTCGAGCGCCGGTCGATCGCCATCCACCGAAAGCAGACATTTCGGCAAAGACTCGGTAAAAGGCAGCAGCCGCCGACCTTGGCCGGCGCTCAGAATAATTGCAATCACTTGCGATTCCCCCCCGTGGCCACCTAGCTTGGCGGACACTGATCCCATTCTGTAGTCGATCGGGATATCGGCAGAACGCACCTCTCACAGTGGGACGTTCGCGAGCCAGATTTGATATGGACCCTAAGGTTTGACGATCTCGATTCCGGCGAGATTCCCAGAATCGACACGCAATGGATTCTTTCGTGAACCCCGGCTCGAATCACCGTGTTCTAAATCCCACGAATTAGCAGCAAGGACCAATTATTGAGGGTTTTTCCCCAAGAAAATTTGGACCGTGGGATGTCTCTCAAACCCGGAGCGATCCTGTATCGCTACGTGGCGAGTGAGTTGCTCCTGCCGACCTGCTTCACGCTCGGTGCCTTCACGTTGGTGGTACTGACGAAGGATTTCACCGGATACAGCGATTTGGTGCTCAACCGCGGCGCAGGAGTAGCACGAGTCGGCCGGATCGTCCTACTTCAATCGCTCCCGCTGATGACTCAGACTCTCCCTTTCGCCGTGCTGGTCGGTGGCCTCGTGGGAATTGGCCGTCTGACGGCGGATCTAGAGCTTCTGGCGCTGTCCGCGCTCGGATTCGAGCCCCGCAGGCTGATCGCCCCGCTCGCTCTCTTCGGCGCGGGTGCAGCTCTCGTCGGGCTCATGATGGCGCTGTTGATTTCCCCCTGGGCACAGCGCGGGCTCGATCGTGCCCTCCGGGAAATCGCCGAAATCAATCCGGCTGCCGAGATCCAGCCGGGGGTCGTAAACCGATTCGGGGACTGGAAGCTCGAGGCACGCGAGGTCTCGAGCAGCGGTCAGGAGCTGGCAAAGGTACTTCTGTGGATGCCCGTGGTCGGCGAGACCCTCTTCGCCGAAACCGCCCAGATCTCCGCAGGACCCGGGGGCAGTCTCGAGATCCTCCTGAACAACGGCGCCCTTCTCCTCAACACCCGCGAGACACCCCGCGCGATGCGCTTCGACGAGTTGCGCACGACACTGCCCCAGTCCCAGGGATTTGCGGAGGCCACATCCGGCAACCCGATAGCGGGAATGACCCTCTCGGCGTTGTCCCGCCTGGTCCGAAATCCCGAGAGTCGAGACCAGGCGAGGGAGGCCCGGTCGGAATTTCACCGAAGATTCGTGCTTCCGACCGCCGCCGCGCTCTTTGGCGTGCTCGCCCTACCCCTGGCGCTCGCGCGCGCGAAGCCCTCCCGGTCGAGCGGAGCCGTGGTCGGATTTGCGATCACGGTCGCATATTATGGTCTGATCCAGGTCGCCGAAGGGGTCTCCCAGCGATCTCCCGAGCTGACCGGCCTGGCAGCCTGGCTCCCGAACGTGGCGCTGCTGCTGCTGACCGCCTTTCTCTACCGTCGACTCACCCGGCCCTGGGCCGGTGCGCGTCGATCGGTGCTCTCGATACCCGGGATGCTCGGGATCCCGCGGCGGGTGAAACCCGACCGAGGCGTGCGGGCCAGCCGTTGGCCGCTGCCACGTTATGTGGCCACGCGTTTCATTCAGCTCTCGCTACTTTGCTTTGCCGCGCTGGTCGTCGCGTATCTCCTGGTCGACATTCTCGAACGATTGCAGTGGTTCGCTCGGCACGCGGCAAGCGTTGACGAAATAATTCGATTCTATTCGGCCCGGATTCCGCTGCTCGTCTCGCGAGTCGTTCCGATGGGGCTTCTCGTCGCCATGGCGCTCACCGTCGGCCTGCTGACCTCCTCGGGCGAACTCGTCGGAATGCGGAGTCTCGGTATTTCCGCCAGCCAGGCGCTGCGTCCTGCGCTGATCGTCTGCCTTTTGGTCACCCCGCTTTCGTTCCTGCTCAATGATCAGATCGTTCCGCGCACGAACGAGTTGGCCGATCTCATCAAACAGCGTGACATCAAGGGATTCGGTAGCCAGCGAACGGCGGTCTGGGGCACCTATGGCCGTACGCTCTACCAACTCGAAAGTCTCGACACCAGCCTGGGAACGGCGGATGAAATCGTCGTCTACCAGCTCGCGTCCAACGGCCTTCCGGAGAGTCGCATCGATGCGCGATCCGCTCGTTATATCGGGAACAATCGCTGGCGATTGCGCGACGCGACCGGGGTCGTGATGGATCGCGACGGACATCTGTTGCCCGCCACACCCTCGCGCGATGTCGAGCTCGGTGAACAGCCTTCGGGCGAACTCGATTTGATGCATCTGTCGGTGGCTGAGATCCGGGGACTGATGCGCGAACTCGCTTCGAGCGGCGACTCGATGACCGCTCTCGAAGTCGATCTGCATCTCAAACTCGCGACACCTCTGGCGTGTTTGTTGCTACCTGCTCTCGTCCTGATCTTCGCCGTCAGCGGTCCCCCCTTTCCGGGTTCAGCGCTGACCCTGGTGCTCGCGGGAGCAGTCGCGGTGTTCTACACGCTTTCCGCCGGAGCCTTCGCCTCCCTCGGCCGCGGCGGGGTTCTGCCTCCCTGGGCCGGAGGCTGGGGTCCGAGCATGCTGGCGATCGCTGCCCAGATCGGCCTGGCCTGGCGAAGTTGGGCCGCTCGGCGAGGGAATTGAGCATTGGTGATCCAATCCGAAAGGGACGACGGAGAGAGCGAAGCCATGCACTCCCCCGGCTGGTTCGCGGAGGGCCCCCTACGCCGACTCCTCGGAAACGCGTCACTCCTGGTCGGCGGCCGTTCCCTGAATGCCGTTTTCAATGTCGTCGCGATGACGCTCATCGTGCGCAGCGTCGGACTCGAAACCTTCGGATCGCTCGTGTTGGTTCACGCCGTGATGAGCACAATCAGCGACCTCGCCAAATTTCAGTCCTGGCAGGCCGTGCTGCGATACGGAACCCCGGCGCTCGAACAGCGGCGCACCACGGACTTTCGGCGATTGATCAAGCTGACCGTGCTGCTCGACCTCGGCAGCGCCCTCTTCGGCATGGCCGTCGCTCTCGTCGCGGTCCCCCTGCTGGCGCCCCACCTCGATTGGTCCCCCGAATGGGTGCCGGTGATTCAGGCCTACGCGTTCTCGATCCTGTTCATGGTCACCGCGACGCCCACGGGCCTGTTGCGTCTATTCGATCGCTTCGACTTGCTCTCCGTATCCAACGCGATCGGGTCGTCTCTTCGGGTCGTCGGCGCGATCTGGGTATTCGTCCATGGAGGGGGGCTCGAGATCCTGCTTGGGATCTGGTTCGCGTCGACGCTCACGAGTGGACTCTGGTTGATCGGACATGCGTACCGAACGCTGTCGACCCGGGGACTTCTCCAAGGACCGCGATTGGGCTACCGGGATCTCACGTCCGGTCACCCCGGCATCGCCGCGTTCGTGTGGACGACTCAAGCGAACACGACGCTGGCCTCGGCCATGAGGCATCTGACGACGGTCGTGGTGGGGTTTCTTCTCACGCCCGTCGCCGCGGGTCTGTACGATATTTCGAGACAGGTGACGACCTTGCTCTCGCGTTTCGCGAAGCTGATGCAGCCCGCCATCTATCCGGAATTCGCACGCCTATCGGTTCAGAACGACATGCATGCCATCCGGCAGCTGATCCTTCGCTCGATGGTCCTGATGACGGGAGCCGGCATTCTCTTGTTGATCCCGCTCGTCGCGTTCGGGAAGCCGCTGCTCGGCTTCATCTTCGGGCAGGAACTCGAGGCAGCCTATGGATTGCTGATATTGATGGCGGTGGCCGCGCTAATTCGATTGCTCTCGTTTCCGCTCGAGCCCGCACTCATCTCGACCGGCCGGGCGGGTATGGCGCTTCTGATCCGCGCGGCCACGGTCGTGGTTTTCTTACTCGGGCTCTTCGTCCTGATTCCACGCGTCGGACTGATCGGGGCGGGTATGGCCGGGCTGGCCAGTGCATTGGTCGCATTCTCCGGGGAAGCGATGGCTGCGATCGACTGGTTCAGGAGACGGACGGCGGAGGGGCCGACGACGCCGGGGAGCGCCGGATCGATCGCGTCAGGGAATCACCCAGGCGAAGGGCAAGCGCCAGAATCGTGAGCGTCGGATTCGCCCAGCCGCCGGTGGGGAAGACGGAACTCCCGGCGACGTAGAGATTGCCAAGACCATGGACACGGCAGTCCGCATCCACCACCCCTTGCCTCGGGCTTGCGGCCATACGCGTCGTTCCCATGTGGTGATAGCCGCCGACGGGATGGTTGCTGATCAGCGGATCCATCTCCCAGGGAACGCCTTCTTCCGAAAGCCACGGGCTCGCCTCGGCGCGGCCGAGCGAGAGCCTTCGCAACTCGCCGTCGAGCGCGCTCATCAGCACCCGAAGCGATCGCTTGTCCGTGTCGCAAAAGCGCCAGTCGAGCGCGATCTGCGGAAGTCCGAAGACGTCGCGCTTGTCGGAGAGAACGACTCGGCTGGCCGGATTCGGAGCCTGCTCCGCGCGCGCCACGACGTAGAGACCCCGCCGTGCAGTGCTCGCCCCCAACCAACGCGTCAATAGCCCCAGCCGATCCCCGAGAGCGCGCTTGGTCCGTCGGTGGATCCACCAGAGAGACCGACCCCGATGGTCATGCGGCACCTTCCACTTGAGCGTATTGAAGAGCCATTTGCCCGGCGGCATCCGCGTGCCCTGGTGCAGCCGAACCGAGAACGTGAACGCGCTATTCAGGATTCCCTCGCGCTCCTGAAGCTTGTCCGAACCTCGTACCAGCGGCGCATAACGCAGACCTGCCTGCCGGTGGGAAAGCGTGAGCTGCTTGAGGAAGGGCCAGAGCTTGTGAGGCGTGACGCGCGCACCGCGTGCATGCGGATGTTCCATGAAAAACCGCCCCACCAGGTCATGCTGATTTCCGAGACCTCGTGGCTGCACACCACGCGAGTTCAGCATCAACCGCGGGGTCTCGAGCCCCCCCGCAGCCAGCACGAAGGCACGAGCCCGAACGACGCCCCGACCCCCGGACAGGTTCCCGATCTGAACCGATTCGACCGCGCTCCCCTCGGCATTGGCTCGAATTTCGAGAACCGTTGCGCGAAGCAAGACCCGAACCTTCGTCGAGTCCACGAGATCGCGACACCGTCGCAGGGTGAAGCGCTCGAATTGTTCGTCGAACTGAAAGAAGTGCGTGCGCAGGACATCGGGGTCGAAGCCGGGCGGGCGAAGTCCGAGTCGTCCCCACAGCGCTTCTCCGCCGTCCGTCACCTCGAGATCGAGCGAACGGAGCGCCTCGGCGTAGTACGGGGCAAGCTCCTCCTTGCCAAAGGGCCAACCGGAATGCTCGATCCACGAGCGCCGCTCGAAGTCGATCGGATCGAGTTGAACGACACGCCCGCCCCAGACGGCGGTCGTTCCGCCGAACAGCCTGAGGCGACTCTGATCGAGTGGGTAATACGGGAATCCGATCGATTCACCGATCCCGAGATCCTGGAGCGGTTTCTCATAGTCCGCGGCTCCGCTCTCGAGCACGCAGACGTCGAGCCCAGCCGATTCGAGCCGACGGGCCAACGTGATACCCGCGGCCCCGGCGCCCAGGATGCAGACCTCGGTCTCGAAGACGGCGTGGTCATCACGGTCTGTGAATTCCTCGATCATGGGTGGCTCCGGGAGAGACGGGACGGGATGGACGACCGGGTGTTTCGTACTCGATGCTTCGTGCTTCGTGCGAAGAGGACTCAGGCTGATCGCAAATCGCCACGGAAGCCAACGCATGGCCTGTGAATGGCGAACAGCATATCCGGGCTCGCTCGACAAAGCACGAGAGGCCTCGGGTGAGGAGTACGATCCTTCCGATGGCTTGATGGCTCCACTTCTTCTGCGCGTTTCCTCACCCCCGAGCGAAACAACGTCTCGAACAACCTCTGGTTCGCCTCCGCGTATCACGCGGAATTGAGAGTATCGGGGCGCATCGCCGACTGGCTCTCCATCGAAGCTGTTTTCCGGCTCTCTCGATTCGCATCGCTCAATCTGCAATTCGATTCCGGAACCTGGGACGTTCGGACAGCGCTTTCCGTAGCAATCGGACACCCCTCCCAGGGTGATCTCGTGGGCCTTGTATTGATGCTCTTTACTACCTAACAGAGCATCTTCAGATCGTCAGTCGATGCACCTACCTGTAACGCGATAAACAAGACGGCACCCGCCTGAACTGCGACGAGAATCGGATCGACTCGAGTCGAGGTGCTCGTCTCTCAGGTCGTCACGAACGGGAGTGTCGCCCTGCGGCTGCGACTCAAGGTCCATGTGCTCGACACGATCTTCGAGAAAGACCTCGAGACGGACATCACGCTTCGGGTCATGGAGACGTTCCGAGCGGAGAACATCCATCCGCCGGCAATCCTGCACCGCCAGATCACGGGCAACCTCAGCAGCGGCGATCAGGCCGCGATGCTCACCGCCTAGCCCGTATCATTCATGAACCCCGTCGGGTTTCGTACCAGGTGTTCCGGCCGTGGACCGCATCATCGACCGAGGTCGAAGAGCCCGGGGTGGTCGTCTGGGCGCGGGCCCTGGGGCCAGAGGAATTTTCGGTCTTGCGCGGCAATCGCCACGTCATTGATGCTCGCTTGTCGCTCCAGCATCAGGCCATCTTCGTCGAACTCCCAATTCTCATTGCCATACGCACGAAACCAGTTGTCGCTGCGATCCTGCCATTCGTATTGGAAGCACACGGCAATCCGGCTCTCGTCGAAGGCCCACAGCTCCTTGATGAGACGATATTCCTGCTCTTTCTTCCACTTGCGGGTCAAGAATTCGATGATCGCAGCGCGGCCCTCGATGAACTCCGACCGGTTGCGCCAGACACTGTTCTCGGAATAGGCGAGCGAGACCTTCACGGGGTCTCGGGAATTCCATGCGTCTTCTGCCCGGCGAACCTTCTCGATCGCGGTCTCACGGGTGAAGGGGGGCAGCGGGGATCGTTGACTCATGCGTTCTTCCTCTCCTGTTCAGCACTTGGAACCCGCAAAGAAAGCACTTCTCGTGCCATCCGTTCGAGGGCCCGTAGTCCGGAAAATCGTTGAACATTTCGAGCATCTTGGGGACTTCAGCGTCGAACTCGAGAGCAGAGAGCACGAACTTTCGTGGTTCCACGATTTTGCGTTGTTGAATCCCACGAACTGGAGGATGCTCTCGAAGCGGGAAGAGGAGGTTCTGAGCGATGGGCTCGCCGGATTTTGATCTGCCCTTCGAATCGGTCCGGGGCCTGCTCCTGGACCTGGCGCGCGAACGCGCCCTGGATCCCCTGCTCGATCTCGTCGTACAACGCCTCGCAGAGCATCCCGACGTGGCGCTGGCCCGCATCTGGCTCATCGGCGAAGGCGACATCTGCCCGACCTGCCCGATGCGTGATGAGTGTCTACAACGGGTCCCGTGTCTCCACCTCGCGGCGAGCGCCGGCCGATCCCAGACCGATCCCGAAGCCGACTGGTCGCGTCTCGACGGAGACTTCCGGCGCTTCCCGATCGGCATCCGAAAAGTCGGAGAGATCGCGGCCAGCGCCGAGGCGGTGTGTGTGGAAGACATCCGCAAAGATGCGAAATGGATCGTCAGGCCGGGTTGGGCAGAGCGAGAGGGGATCCTCGGTTTCGGTGGTCAAGCCCTCGAGTATCACGGCGAAACCCTGGGTGTCCTCGGTGTGTTCACGCACACGCGCTTCGTCGCAGCAGCCCTGTCCTCGCTTCGAATGCTGGCCGACCATGCGTCCGCCGCGATCGCGAATGCGCGCGCCTTCGATGAAAATCTGCGGCTCCGCCAACAGGTCGAACTCGAAAACGAAACCCTGCGCGAAGAGATCTCCGAATCGCAGGCCTTCGGCAAGATCTTGGGGGAGAGTCCTGCGATCCGGCAGATCCATGAGCAGATCGAGCAGGTCGCATCCACCGACGCCAGCGTCTTGATTCTGGGCGAATCCGGAACCGGAAAGGAACTCGTTGCGGGTGAAATCCACCGGCGCAGCCATCGCGCGAACCGCCCGATGGTCCGGGTGAACTGCGCCTCGATCCCAAAAGAACTCTACGAAAGCGAATTCTTCGGACATGCCAAGGGAGCCTTTACGGGGGCCATAAAGGATCGACAAGGCCGATTCGCGGCTGCGGATGGCGGAACGCTTCTGCTCGATGAGGTCGGAGAGATTCCGCTCGACCTGCAGAGCAAGCTGTTGCGTGTGCTCCAAGACGGCCAGTACGAGCGAGTCGGCGAGGATCGAACCCGTAGCGTCGACGTGCGTATCCTCGCCGCGACGAACCGACCGCTGGCTCGCGAAGTCAAGGCGGGACGCTTCAGGGAGGATCTTTTCTATCGTCTGAATGTGTTCCCGCTCGAGGTTCCGCCCCTGCGCAAACGGACGGAGGACGTCGCCCTGCTTGCCGAGCAGTTCCTTGCGCAAGCCAGCCAGAAACATCGGCGGCGGGCGCGCTTGTCGGAGGCGAACGTCGCTGAACTCCAAAGCTACGACTGGCCGGGAAATGTCCGAGAGCTCCAGAATACGATCGAGCGAGCCGTGATTACCGCGAAGAATGGCCAACTGAGCTTTCATCTGCCGAGAAGCGAACGCGTGACTGCGCCATCGGACGACAGCGAAGTCCCGAAGATCCTCACCGAAGACGCGATTCGCCAGCTCGAGCGCGACAACCTGCTGGCGGCCCTCGATCACACGAAATGGAAGATCTACGGGTCTGGGGGGGCGGCCGAACTGCTCGGCTTGAAGCCAACGACCCTTGCCTCACGCATCGAGCGTCTCGGCCTCGAGCGCCCCACGTCTCGCTGAATCCCAGGTCCGAAAGGGAGACACCGTCATGCCGACGCAATCCGAAACGCTGAATACCGACATGGCGGTGCGCGCACTCCTGGATACCCGGGAAATGGACTGGCAGCCGAGTCCGTCGGGCAAGGTGATGCGCAAGCGACTGCATCTCGTCGGCGACGCGGAATCTGGACAGGTCACCAGCTTTGTGCGCTACCTGCCGGGCTCGTCGTTTCCCGAACACGATCACCCGGAAGGCGAAGAGATCTTCGTCGTGAAGGGCACATTTTCCGATCACCGGGGCGACGCGAACGAGGGGATGCATCTGCTCAATCCCGAAGGCTACCGGCATGCCCCGTTCTCCGAGCTCGGGTGCCTGATCTTCGTGAAGCTCCGGCAATACGACGGCGCGGGCCGGCCGGTTCGTCGGACCGACACCCGGGAAATGGCCTGGGAGGCCAGCGCGCTGGCCGGGATCGAAACCAAGATCCTCTTCGAAGACGATCGCTTCCCAGACGTCACGCGCCTCGAACGCTGGGCCCCGAATACGAATGCCGGCGTCCGGGAGTTCCCGAACGGTGTCGAGTTTTTCGTGATCGAAGGCACGTTCGAGGACCACGAGAGACGATACGCCGCAGGCAGCTGGCTGCGGCTGCCCGCCGGTTCGAAACAGGCCGCGCGGACCGACAACGGCTGCGTCCTCTACATGAAAACCGGAGCGCTTCCGACGCTGCGTTCAGAGACGGGTTAGAGCCTGTCCCAAAACCCCTGACCGAGTGAGGTGCGCGAGTTCGGTTCGAGATCAAGGCGTGAAATCGCTGGCGTAGCCTTCGCTACGTCAAGATTTCTCAACGCAGAGATCGGACCGAAGGCGCGTGTGCATCACGACCAAAGGGGTATTGGGATAGGCTCTTAGTCGGCGCATCGGCTCCAATCGGTCGCAGCGCGCCTGCCAAGCCCGCTCCCACCACGCAGAATCGTTGCAAACCACGAGTCCTCGTCGTGCAGCGCCCTGCTCCGCTTGTCGCGAGAAGCATCCAAGCCCCCGCCGTGCAACAGGATTCAGCCAATTCCAGGAGGTGGCACAGAGCCTGCAGTACCCGCAATGACCGGCAAGACCCCGCATCAGGAGTCGACCGCGAACCGGGGACAAGCCGTTCGTGCCCCTCCGGCCGCTTCGAAAGGAAATCACGATGACTCACCTGGCCCGAATTGCACCCAACCCGTCTGCGGACGAAGCGTTCCATTCCGGGTCGCCCTTTCACGAAGGCGAACAGCGTGTCCAGACGAGGCTCGGGGTACGCGACGAGATCGAGCCGTGGGCACGGCGCGTCGTTCGACCCTTTCTCCCGGAGCAGCATCGCGAGTTCTACGCGCAGCTTCCCTTCCTCGTGCTTGCAGCCCGCGATTCCGACCATCGTCCCTGGGCCACGCTGCTGGCGGGAGAGCCCGGCTTCGTCTCGTCTCCCGAAGCGCGCACACTCAAGATCGCGGCGCTTCCCTCCCCCGGCGATGCCCTGGCCGAGGGATTACAGGGCGGCGAGGACATCGGCCTGCTCGGCATCGAACTCGCCACCCGA